>Ga0078972_1004165_pt1 | contig 40816 bp, 37 predicted proteins | sample YelNatPaOPGAMG01_FD_67568 | JGI IMG/M metagenome (GOLD analysis project Ga0078972, IMG submission 67568) | Hot spring thermophilic microbial communities from Obsidian Pool, Yellowstone National Park, USA - OP-RAMG-01 (SPADES assembly) (version 2) | ecosystem: Environmental > Aquatic > Thermal...
CCCCTGCGAAACTTGAAAAACTTAAAATAGAACTAAAACGGATAATCAATCCAGAGGAAGATTCAGTGATAATTTACACATTCAGAAGTGAATGGTATACGAAAAGAGAAATAATGGGAGTTCAAAAGGGTGGTGAAGAAATTTTTTTGTAATATTTCTCATCCTACTACACGCAAAGGCAAACCTTGTTTTAACGCAACGTGGTGAAGAAATTTTTTTGTAATATTTCTCATCCTTAATTTTTCGTCTATGTCCAATAATGCAAAAAAACCTGTACATAGACGAAAAAATTTTTCTTGCAAAATCAACAAATTTTTGCTAAACTTATAAAAAATTTATCTGCTCTTTGACAAGTCTGTATGCTTGATTTTATTATATAAAAATAGGTTGCGAGCCTACCTATGAGGAATTGAAACTAAAAGAACAAGTAAATAACCTGAAAAATACATTTAAGTTGCGAGCCTACCTATGAGGAATTGAAACTCATATATTTCTTCTAATTTCTTTTCCCTGAGTTGTTCGTTGCGAGCCTACCTATGAGGAATTGAAACCATATATTGTATTTTTTTCTTCTAAAGGTTTTGAAGAGTTGCGAGCCTACCTATGAGGAATTGAAACAGATGGGCCAGTGATGAAAGCTGCCCATCTGTCCAAAGTTGCGAGCCTACCTATGAGGAATTGAAACTTGTATTGGACGAGTGGGACAAAACCCGCCCGTCCGCGTTGCGAGCCTACCTATGAGGAATTGAAACAGGTTTGGGAGGCAGGATTTTCTCCGTGAGCCTCCTCCGTTGCGAGCCTACCTATGAGGAATTGAAACTTTTACAAGTTTAACTATAGATTCGAGGGGCTAACCCGTTGCGAGCCTACCTATGAGGAATTGAAACAAATCTTCTTTTCAAGCTCCTACATCTATCAGCTGGGGTTGCGAGCCTACCTATGAGGAATTGAAACCTTTTTTTCTTCCTCTTCCTTTTTGAGCCTATCCTGTGTTGCGAGCCTACCTATGAGGAATTGAAACAAATCAAATTCCAAAAATAATCAAAATCTTCTTCCGGGTTGCGAGCCTACCTATGAGGAATTGAAACTGGGAAGAATTTACCATGAATTGCTATTAAAAACTACGTTGCGAGCCTACCTATGAGGAATTGAAACTTCTTGTTCAGCATGATATTCCGCAGTGGGGGTTTGGGTTGCGAGCCTACCTATGAGGAATTGAAACCCCTGTATCGCTTTATCATTGTCTCATTCCATTCGTTGTTGCGAGCCTACCTATGAGGAATTGAAACACATTAATTGTTACATTTTTTGTTCCTGAGGCATATTCGTTGCGAGCCTACCTATGAGGAATTGAAACTTTTTGTCAAGTCCGGAATAGATTGAGTGAATAAATGTTGCGAGCCTACCTATGAGGAATTGAAACACGGAAAAAAAATGCTTATTCCATTACTTGTTCCTAGTTGCGAGCCTACCTATGAGGAATTGAAACTGTGGAAGTGGTTGCCGCATGATGCGTTTTGTTTGATGTTGCGAGCCTACCTATGAGGAATTGAAACAGCTTGACAATAAAATAGTTGAGGCTCCCCGCGGAAGTTGCGAGCCTACCTATGAGGAATTGAAACCGTCCTCCAGCCAGCAGGAGTAAGAGACAACTTTCAAGTTGCGAGCCTACCTATGAGGAATTGAAACTAAAGCGACCCAAGTACAGCCTGAACTTGTTCTGGGGTTGCGAGCCTACCTATGAGGAATTGAAACACTTCTGCATATACGACGGTGAGTCACAGGTATTCCTGGTTGCGAGCCTACCTATGAGGAATTGAAACTCAAATGTTTTCTCATTTCCCCCTCCTAAAAATTAATGTTGCGAGCCTACCTATGAGGAATTGAAACATAGACACTCTCCACCGTGTGTTGCGAGCCTACCTAGGTTGCGAGCCTACCTATGAGGAATTGAAACGGGATTTTTCTGTCCCAAAACATTTGATAACTGTATTTGTTGCGAGCCTACCTATGAGGAATTGAAACTAGATATGATAGTCTCCGTTCATGTTTTCGCTTTCTAGTTGCGAGCCTACCTATGAGGAATTGAAACTTCCTTTTTTTGTTTGAAAAATGCAATTTTTCATTTTTGTTGCGAGCCTACCTATGAGGAATTGAAACCACCAGCAGTAAATGGAACAGTGCAAATAATATGGGAGTTGCGAGCCTACCTATGAGGAATTGAAACAGGAATTAAAAGCTCCTTTACTGGCTATCAAAGAAAGTTGCGAGCCTACCTATGAGGAATTGAAACTCCCATATTGTATTATTCCTTTTTTTGTTTGAAAAGTTGCGAGCCTACCTATGAGGAATTGAAACAACATTTCATACCCAAATGGAATTTCTGTAACTTCAAGTTGCGAGCCTACCTATGAGGAATTGAAACCAACGACAGCCTTTGCAGAAAATCCTTCTGCTTTCCCGTTGCGAGCCTACCTATGAGGAATTGAAACTTAGCGGAGACTGGGAAAGGGACAAGGCGTTGAAGTGTTGCGAGCCTACCTATGAGGAATTGAAACTTGATGCTCTTTTTAAGGAAGATATTAGTCTGTTTTTGTTGCGAGCCTACCTATGAGGAATTGAAACTTAGTTGCAAATAAAGGATTTAATCCTAAATCAATAGGGTTGCGAGCCTACCTATGAGGAATTGAAACCTTTATGTTCTGGATACCTGCTTACTGCAGTTTTCCGTTGCGAGCCTACCTATGAGGAATTGAAACTCCAAGATTTTGTAGCAGTTATTTATAGTTTTTCAGGTTGCGAGCCTACCTATGAGGAATTGAAACCGTGATCTCTTTTATTATTTTTTCTGTTTTTCTCTTTGTTGCGAGCCTACCTATGAGGAATTGAAACTACTTTAAGCCCATTTCCGATTTTGACGGTATAACCAGTTGCGAGCCTACCTATGAGGAATTGAAACCTTCTTATCAGTCCCTCAAGCTCCACTCCATAACTGTGTTGCGAGCCTACCTATGAGGAATTGAAACCAGAAGTTGACATCACTGTTGAGAATAACCTTGATGGTTGCGAGCCTACCTATGAGGAATTGAAACTCAAGGCAATGCTTGAATGGGTAGCATTAGTCGGGAAGTTGCGAGCCTACCTATGAGGAATTGAAACATGGGAGAAATTGATAAGCAAAAAGAAAGAAAAGAAGTTGCGAGCCTACCTATGAGGAATTGAAACATGTATTTCTGTCAACAATAGCTTCACCACATGTGTGTTGCGAGCCTACCTATGAGGAATTGAAACCAAAAAACTCAAAATATTCTTGCTATCAAGGTTCAAGGTTGCGAGCCTACCTATGAGGAATTGAAACAAAAACTTGAAGACCTCTACAATCAGGACGCTATCAGTTGTTGCGAGCCTACCTATGAGGAATTGAAACTGTAATCGTAAAAACTTGCAGCCTCTTCAGTTTTGTGTGTTGCGAGCCTACCTATGAGGAATTGAAACAAAAACTTGAAGACCTCTACAATCAGGACGCTATCAGTTGTTGCGAGCCTACCTATGAGGAATTGAAACCAACTTCGTTTCCTTCAAATATTGTCTTCACTAATTCAGTTGCGAGCCTACCTATGAGGAATTGAAACACCGCTTCCTTAATGGTAAAAAAGCTTTTACTTTCTCCAGTTGCGAGCCTACCTATGAGGAATTGAAACTTGTCGATACAGATAACGATAGAGTATTTCTAGCAGTTGCGAGCCTACTTCTTGCAGTCCCCTGTAAGTTGCGAGCCTACCTATGAGGAATTGAAACACAAATCTGTAAGAGCTGAAATATCATTAAGTCTTTGGTTGCGAGCCTACCTATGAGGAATTGAAACTTCTTTATTTGCATTTATAAAAACAATATTTTCTGAGTTGCGAGCCTACCTATGAGGAATTGAAACTTTGGTAAGGAGGAATAAGAATGGAAAAATGGAGTTTTAGTTGCGAGCCTACCTATGAGGAATTGAAACACCGCTTCCTTAATGGTAAAAAAGCTTTTACTTTCTCCAGTTGCGAGCCTACCTATGAGGAATTGAAACTATACGCACCTCAAAGTAACCAACTTTTACAAACTTTGTTGCGAGCCTACCTATGAGGAATTGAAACTTGTCGATACAGATAACGATAGAGTATTTCTAGCAGTTGCGAGCCTACTTCTTGCAGTCCCCTGTAAGTTGCGAGCCTACCTATGAGGAATTGAAACACAAATCTGTAAGAGCTGAAATATCATTAAGTCTTTGGTTGCGAGCCTACCTATGAGGAATTGAAACTTCTTTATTTGCATTTATAAAAACAATATTTTCTGAGTTGCGAGCCTACCTATGAGGAATTGAAACTTTGGTAAGGAGGAATAAGAATGGAAAAATGGAGTTTTAGTTGCGAGCCTACCTATGAGGAATTGAAACAGATAAACAAGCTTAGAAAAGCATTGCAGAAGAAAGGGTTGCGAGCCTACCTATGAGGAATTGAAACCTTCTTTTAATGTCCAATCTTTTTCATCTTCTCTCTTGTTGCGAGCCTACCTATGAGGAATTGAAACCTTTGTATTGGAATTTTTCAGGGAAAATTGGGAGAGTAGTTGCGAGCCTACCTATGAGGAATTGAAACCATCCACTGGTTCTGAATATAAATATAACTCTGTAGTTGCGAGCCTACCTATGAGGAATTGAAACCTTGAAAAACGAACAACAACGAACAACGATTAATAAGTTGCGAGCCTACCTATGAGGAATTGAAACGCAAATGATTTTTATCTTTTGCACTTGTTACTATATCTATGTTGCGAGCCTACCTATGAGGAATTGAAACTAAGTTTCTGCAAGGCACTGATTATTAATTTCTTCAGGTTGCGAGCCTACCTATGAGGAATTGAAACAATAAAAAAATACTTGACATTTTGTATTACATGTGTTGTTGCGAGCCTACCTATGAGGAATTGAAACACTTTTGATGTAATCTATGATGCAGATAAATGGAACATGTTGCGAGCCTACCTATGAGGAATTGAAACTGGAATGAGCAACCAAGTTCCATCAAACCTTGTAAAAGTTGCGAGCCTACCTATGAGGAATTGAAACAAGGCAGAGACTAATGCATGCCCTACTTCTTCTACGGGTTGCGAGCCTACCTATGAGGAATTGAAACTCCCCACCATAGCCAATCTTGGATATTGGAAGTCATGGTTGCGAGCCTACCTATGAGGAATTGAAACCAAGGAATTGAAAATCATTTTCAATTCTTTGAAATTAAATTCCAAGAACATTTCCCATATCATACAACCCGGCAGGTTTTCCATACAGCCAGATTACTGCTCTCAACGCACCTCTCGCAAATGTATCCCTGCTTGATGCTTTGTGAATTATTTCAATTCTTTCTCCAAGACCACCAAATATCACAGTGTGTTCTCCAACTATATCTCCTGCTCTGACTGTCTGAATTCCAATTTCTTTTCTTGTTCTCTCTCCAATTATTCCTTTTCTTGAATAAACAGCAACTTCATCAAAGTTTCTTGATAATGCCTCAGCAATGACCTTTGCCATTTTTATTGCTGTTCCACTTGGTGCATCCTTTTTCATTCTGTGGTGTGCCTCTATGATTTCAACATCATAGTCATCTCCGAGAACTTTTGCAACATCTTTTAAAATCTTAAATAACAGATTCACTCCAACACTCATATTAGGAGAAAGAACAATGGGAATCTCCTTTGATGCTTCCTGAATTATTTTTATCTCTTCATTGCTGAAACCTGTTGTTCCTATTACCATTGATTTTTTGTATTTTTTGACTATATTCAGGTGATCAAGAGTGGCTTCAGGATTTGTAAAATTGACAGCAATATCTGCTTCATTTATTACTTTTTCAAGATCATCAACAATTTTTACACCTATCTGTCCGATTCCTGCCACTGCTCCAGCATCAAGTCCTATTTTTGGATTATTTTTAGCTTCCACAGCAGCTGTAACTTTAATATCAGGATAATCCTTTGAAAGTGCAACTATTCTACTGCCCATTCTTCCTGCTGCTCCGCAAACTGCTATTTTTATCATTTTCTTCCTCCATTTTTAGATTTTCATCAATTTCCTCTGTTTTTATAGTATAGTATTCATGAAACCAGTTCCAAAGGTCAATAATCTTGCAATTTTTTGAGCAGAATGGTCTCCAGGGATTATTTTTAAGTTCTGTTTCCTTTCCGCAGACAGGACATCTGACTTTCATACTGAATTTTAATTATTAATATCTGAAAGATGCAACAAAATATGATACACTATAAAAATGATTCTTACAGATAGAGCAAAGACAGTTCTTGAGCTAAGATATTTATTGAAAAATGAAAAAGGTGAGATTATTGAAACACCTGAAAAGCTTTTTTGGAGAGTTGCAGATTATGTTGCAAAGGCAGAGGAATTTTATAGAGAAAATCCTTCCCCTTGGTCTGAAAAATTTTATGAATTTATAAGTTCTTTAAGATTTCTACCAAATTCCCCTGCACTAATGAATGCTGGTAAACCAAGAGCTCAGCTTGCAGCATGCTTCGTTCTTCCCGTAGAGGATTCTATTGAATCAATATTTAAAACACTTAAAGATGCTGCCTTGATTCTTCAGAGTGGTGGCGGAACAGGATTTAATTTTTCAGGTTTAAGACCAAAGGGAGATGTTGTTCGTTCAACAGGCGGCATTGCAAGCGGTCCTGTTTCATTTATGAAAATATTTGATAAAGCTTCAGACATAATAAAGCAGGGTGGAGCAAGGCGTGGAGCAAACATGGGAATTTTAAGAGTTGACCATCCTGACATTCTTGAATTCATAAAAATTAAAAGAATAGAAAGCCTGAGCAATTTTAATATTTCTGTTGCAATTACAGATACTTTTATGGAAGCCCTTTTTAAGGATGACTACTATCCTCTCATAAATCCAAGAAGTGGAGAAATTGTCAGAAAAGTAAAAGCAAAGGAGATTTTTGATGAGCTTGCCATGTCTGCATGGGAGGTTGGAGACCCCGGTGTTATTTTTATAGACACCATAAACAGATATAATCCAACTCCGCATATTGGTAAAATTGAAAGTACAAATCCATGCGGAGAGCAACCACTTCTTCCATATGAAGCATGTATTCTCGGCTCACTTAATTTATCAAAATATGTGAAGGACAGAAATATTGATTTCAAAATGCTTGAGCATGATGTGAAACTTGCTACAAGATTTCTTGATGATGCAATAGATGTTACTCATTATCCTGTCCCTGAGGTTGAAAAAATGCATAAGGGGAATAGAAAGATAGGGCTTGGAGTAATGGGCTGGGCAGACTGTCTTGTTGAACTCGGTATTCCATATAATCATAAAAAAGCCCTTTCTTTAGCCGAACAAATCATGCAGTTTATCAGGGATAAGTCCCATGAAGCATCTCAGGAGCTTGCGCAGAAAAGAGGTGTTTTTCCCAATTTCAAGGGTTCTGTCTGGGATAAAAAAGGCTTTCCCATGAGAAATGCAACCACAACAACAATAGCACCTACGGGAACAATATCAATAATTGCAGACTGCTCAAGCGGAATTGAGCCATATTTTTTGCTTGCATACAGGCAGAGGATACTTGATGCAGAGTTTGAGATAATTAATAAATATCTTGTTGATATCGCAAAAAAAGAAGGATTTTACAGTGAAGCCTTTATAGAAGAATTAAGACAGAAAGGCACACTTAGGGGATTGAAAGGGATTCCCTTTAAGTTTAAAAAACTTTTTAAAACAGCCCTTGAAATCACTCCTGAGGAGCACATTGAGATGCAGGCAGCATTTCAGAAATACACAGACAATGCTGTATCAAAAACCATAAATCTTCCTCAAAGGGCAAAAAGAGAAGATGTCGCAAAAATATTTATTCTTGCCTATAAAAAAGGACTCAAGGGAATCACAATTTTTAGATATGGTTCAAAGAGAGGCACACTTCTTAAGGTAAGCGATGCCCATCTCTCAGAATGCTGTGTAGTCAAAGGTAGAGCACCAAGAATAACAAAATTTCACGATGCTATATGATCAAGATTGAAAATGTATCAAAAATTTACGGAAAGGTAAAAGCTATCCAGGATTTAAGTTTTGAAATAAAAAAAGGTGAGATTTTTGGACTTCTTGGTCCAAATGGAGCAGGTAAGACAACAACTGTAAAAATACTTACAACACTTACAAAGCCAGATAAAGGAGAATGTTTTATAGACAGAATAAATGTTATTGAAAACCCGCAGGAAATAAAAAAAATAATAGGTGTTGTTCCTCAGGAAAACAATCTTGAACGGGAGCTTACTGTTTATGAAAACCTCATAATATATGGAATGCTTCACAGGGTGAAAGAGCTTAAAATAAAAATTGATAATATACTTAAAATTATGGAGCTCATAGATAAAAAGCATTCTGTTGTGTCAACCCTTTCAGGAGGACTTCAGCGTAGAACTCTTCTTGCAAGAGCACTACTGCCTGAGCCTAAGGTTTTATTTCTTGATGAACCATCAATTGGTCTTGACCCTCATATAAGAAGAGAACTCTGGCAGATAATAAGAAAGATAAAGGCTGAGGGCAGAACAGTTCTTCTTACAACACACTACATTGAAGAAGCTGAAGCACTTTGTGACAGGGTAGGGATTCTGTCTCGTGGAAAACTCATAGCAATCGGAACCCCGGCGGAATTAAAAAGAGATGTGGGAGAATATGTTGTTGAGTTTACTGATAAAGATGGAAGGCTTCTGAGTGAGATCTGCCACAACAGGGAGCAAGCTTATGAGATTGCGAGAAAAAGGGCTGATGGAGTAACAATAAGAAAATCCAACCTTGAAGATGTTTTTGTAAAGTTAACAGGAGAAAGAATTAAGGAGATTAATGAAGAGCAATGACAGGCTGGTATCCTGTTTTTCTTAAAGAGATGCTTCAGTTCAAACGTAAGCTTCTCAGACTGGGATATATTTTCTCAGCAATGATGGCACCAATTATTTATCTTGTTACATTCGGGCTCGGACTTGGCAGAACTGTAAGGCTTGCAGAAGGAACTGATTATTTAACATTTTTACTTCCAGGTCTTGTAGCCATGAGCTCAATGAACAACTCTTACTCATGGGTTGCAAGCTCACTTAATCTCAGCAGGCTCTATTTTAAAACATTTCAGGTTTATATTCAGTCACCAGTTAAGCCTTTTTCAATCATGATAGGAGAGGTTCTGGCTGGAATGGTAAAGGGCCTTTTTGCTTCTCTGCTTATAATTGCTGTGGGATTTATAGTTCCTTCAAATTTTTCAATAACTGTTATTTTTGTTTTAACACTTCTTCTTAATTGCTTTATGTTTGCCAGTCTTGGTGTGATAACAGGAATGATAACAAAGTCCCATGAAGACACTGCAACCTATACGAATTTTTTTATAATGCCAATGGCATTTTTCAGTGGAACTTTTTTCTCAGTTGAAAGAATACCAATGATTTTCAAGCCTGTTATTTACATAATGCCTCTCACACATACAAATATTCTTATAAGAAAAAAATATTTTGACATGGAGGGACTGATTTCTCTTTTTATAATTGTATTTTATTGCATTTGTTTTTTTATCATTGGCTCTAAATTGATGAAAAATTATAGTGAATAAATACACATATAAAAGATTTTTTACTCATTTGATTAACTCTTCTGGAAAGTTAGCAAGATGTTTTTCTGAAGGTTTTCTCCTTAATGCCTGATAAAAAAGTTTTTCATACTTAGAGAATTTTTCCTGAACAGAAATTTTTTCATCTTCAACAATCTTCCCAAGTTGGTTCAGATGTTTTTGAGAATAGCTCATAAGAATATCCTTATATCTTGAGTGAAACTCGGTCAGTTTTTTTACATCACAATTTTTCATTAAATTTCTAAGTTCTGAAAATGCAAATATTCTTGTAAGAAAATGCCATTTTGTTTCTTCATTTTTCAATCTTATCTCATCTTCCAGAGGCAGATAGGGAAAATTTTTTTTGATCCCTTCAGCAAAAAATCCATATGTTTTACCTATTACTGCTGTGTTTCTATAAAGTTTTGTTGAACCAACCCCACAACAGGGAGATTTTGCCTTAAGAATAAATCCATCTATGTCATTTATTTTTTTTATTGTTTGTTCAACATAATTTAGCATTTTTTCTGTTAGATCAATGCCTGTATCAGGTTGTATCAATTTTTTTGAATCATCATTCTTTAGGACAATAACCCTGAGCCTTAACACTCCCAGACCTATTTCAAATTCCGGACAGAAATCAATGTAATCTATATAAGGCTTGAGTTTTTCAACAAAATCATCAATTACCTGAGTACCATCGTATCTTACAGGATGGGAAAAACATCTGCTTAATACAATTCTTGGCTTTATCATAATTATATTATAATTGTTTATTTGACAGATTTTGTTTTTTTTGATATTCTTTCTTTAAATGAAAAGGCTCACAGTTTTTATATTTTTTTTTAGTTTTTTAATCTTTACCTACCAGGCTCAAGCATTTGACAGAAAGGGATTTTCTCCAACAGCTCCATTCTCTGTCATATCAACTTTTTCAGCTGACTCTCCAAAGCAGAATCAAGTAGCTATTGACACGGGATTTGAATTTACCAGTGATCCTGATATTAAAAGGCTAAATTTGAATGTTTCCTATGGATTGACTGACAAAGTTGAGATAATAACCAATCTTCCTTACAATCTTTCATATCATAATTCTTTAAGTGACAACGGTGCTGAAGATTTAAATTTTGGATTCAAACACAGAATAATAGATGAAACAACATATCTGCCAGCATTTGCCTACATGCTTTATGTTTCTGGAGATATTGGTAAAGAAGCATTTTCCACTGAAGGAGGCATTGGAGGAGGTCTTATAGTAACAAAAAAACTTGGACCTGTTAAGGCACATGGAAACCTGATTTATTTTCGTCCTGAAAAGGAAGGCTTAAAGGAAACATGGAATATTAATTTTGGCTCTGAACTCAATGTTGGTTACAATTCAAAGATTCTTTTGGAGATAATCGGCAGAAAAGCAATAGATAAAAATAAAATAGATCTTGTTGAGTGGAGGCTCGGTTACAGGGTGAAGATAACAGATTTTTCATATACAACTGTTGCAACTGGTTTTGATATTAAAAATAGAACTCCTGATATAAGGTTTATGTTTGGAGTGAGTATAATTCTGCCAGGTGAAAAGAGAAAGCTAAAAATTGTGGAAGATTCTGATTAATGTTATAATAAACTATGTTTGATTTAGGATTTCAGGAACTAATTGTAATATTCATTGTCGCCCTTTTAGTATTTGGTCCAAAGCGACTTCCAGAGCTTGGTTATGCTCTTGGAAAGACAATGAATGAGATAAAAAAGGCTTTTCAGAGTGCAAAATCTGAGATGGAAAGCGAGATTCATGATGTTAAAGAAACAGTTGATAATGTGAAAGAAGATATTAAAAACCCTTTACAGTTGAAAGATGAGCTTTTTAAAGATATTCCATCAATTTCAGATTTAAGGGTGGACAAACACATTGAAAATATTGTAAGAGAAGAAATTGAAAAAAAGGAGTAATAATGGATGGAAGAGCAGAAAATGTCTTTAATAGAGCATCTTTCAGAACTAAGAAAGAGAATTGTTATCTGTCTTGTAGCCCTTGCAATAGCCTTCATATTTACATTTAGCTACTCTGAACATATATTTAAACTTTTACTTTTTCCTCTTAATTACACTCCAAAGATTTCACTAAAAGAAGGGCTTGTTTTTATTTCTGATCAAAAACTTCAAAATACAAAGCTTGTATTTTTAGGACCTGCAGAGGCATTCTGGATGAACATGAAGATAGCGCTTGTAAGTGGATTTATTCTTACAATTCCAATAATATTTTATCAGATCTGGAAGTTCGTCTCTCCAGGGCTTTACCAGCATGAAAAGAGATATATAGTTCCCTTTGTTTTAAGTGCAACAGGGCTTTTTTTGATGGGTGTTGTTTTCTGCTATCTAATAGTTCTTCCATTTGCAATGGGTTTTTTACTCACCTACAAGGTTGGTGATTTTCTTATGCCAATGCTTTCTGTGGGACTTTATGTAGATTTTCTTTTAAAATTTTTACTTGCATTCGGATTTGTTTTTGAGTTACCGATACTTATCGTGATTACAACAAGAATTGGACTGATAACTCCAGGGACTTTAAGAAAATACAGAAAGCTTGCAATAGTTCTTGCTTTTGTGATTGCAGGAATAGTTACACCCACTCCTGACGCATTCAATCAGACACTTATGGCAGTTCCTATGATTATACTTTATGAGGTTGGAATATGGGTTTCTGTGCTTATAAACAGAAGGTCAAATAAAAATGGAGGAAAGGACTAAATCCATCTCAGCAATTGCCTCTGATATTGCAGAAGGATTTATAACTGTAAATCCTCTTTTTCTTAAAAAATTTAATGAGAAAGATCTGAAACAACTTCAGGAAGCTTTAATTAAAAAAGAAAGACAGATAAGGGCAGAGCCTTTTCCATACAATGAACCCTTGCTTATTAGAAAAAGAAATGTTAAACTTCAGAGAATTCATCATGCTATGGTTGTGGTTAGAAACTTTATTGAAGGCAGAATATGAAGATTGCCCTTACAGGTTTTTTTAATTCTGGAAAAACAACGATTTTTAATGCACTGACCCATCAGAAGATTGAAACTTCTTTATATCCCACACCAGCTGAAACAGTTCATAAAGGAATTTTTTATGTTGATGACCCGAGACTTAAAAAAATAAGCGAACTTGTAAATCCAAAAAAAATAACTCCAGTAACTATAGAATGCATTGATCCCGCAGGTTTAACAGACAGTTCAGTTCATAACAGCAAAATTTTTAAAGAACTGATAAATGCTGATGCAGTGGTCTATATTTTAAGAGGCTTTGAAGATTTATCTGTTCCTTACAGATTTGAAACAGTTGATCCTGTGAGGGATTTAAATGAAATTGATTATGAAGTGATACTCAGTGATTTAGAGCTTGTAAGTAAAAGAATTGAAAAAATGACCGAACAAAAAAAGAAAGGACAGAAAATAAATGAAAAAGAGATGGAAGTGCTTGAGTTTTTAAGAGGATATCTTGAGGGTGGTAAACCCCTGAGAAAGCTTAATTTGACAGAAGAAACATTAAGGGAAATAAGGCATTTAAGTTTTTTAAGTTTAAAACCATTTTTATCCATAATAAATGCAGATGAGAATTCATTTAAGGAAAACAGATTTAAAGATACGGGTATTTTAACAGTGTGCGGATTACTTGAAATGGAACTGTGTGAACTTTCAGAAGAAGATATAAATAGTTTTGCCTCTGTAATGGGAATACAAGAGCTTTTAACAAGAAAGATTACAGAAAAAATTTATCAGACTCTTAACTGTATAAGTTTTTTTACAATTGTATCCGGGGAGGTGAGGGCATGGAGTATAAAAAAAGGAACAAAGGCAGTTGAGGCAGCTGGTAAAATCCATTCTGACATTCAGAGGGGATTTATTAAAGCAGAGGTAATTTCGTATAATGAGTTTGTCAGTGTGGATGGTGATATTTCTTTGGCAAGAAATAAAGGGATCTTAAGGCTGGAGGGAAAGGAATATGAGATTAAAGATGGGGAAATAATAACTTTTAGATTCAAAGTATAGTTTTGGAGGTGTAAGATGGGTATTTTTAAGGAGCTTGACAGAAAGGTGAGACTCCGCTGGAAGATGGTCATACCCCTTGCATTTGCTATAACATTCGGAATTGTTGCAACAGTTATATTTACAGGATATGCCACACAGAAACTTGCCTATGACACAACATTTCATTTTGGAGGGAAAGAAATACCTCAGGAAATAATGTCAGAAGTAAGAAACTTCCAGATTGTTTTTGCTGTTTTAGGTGTTTTAGGTATTGTCTCAGCTTCAGTGGTAGTTTACATAACCTACATTGTTACTCACAAGCCTGTTAACTTTCTTGCTCAAACATTACAGAGGATTGCTGAAGGAGACCTCACAGTAGATGTGGGTTTTAAAGACAGGGTTGATATTGTTGGAAGGCTTGCATCCAGTATTGAGAGGGTTTTACAGACGTTTATAACTATTACAAACAAATCTCTTGAATACTCTCAACAGCTTGCAGAGTTAGTGGATAGCTGTAACAGGGTAATAAGTGAAACAATTGAAGGTGCAAAAAAGCAGTCTCAGCAGGCAAATCAGATTGCAACAGCCTCTGAAGAGATGACTCAGACAATAACTGATATAGCAAATAATTCTTCCAGAGCCTCAGAAACAGCAACAGAAACTATGGAGATAGCAAGAAAAGGTGAGCACCTGGCTGAGGAAGCAGTTAAAAAAGTAAATGTTGTATATCAGACAACAAATGAACTCGGTGAGATGGTGAACAGGCTTAACAAAAGTGCTTCAGAAATAGGAGAAATTGTTACAGTTATAAAGGACATAGCGGATCAGACAAATCTTCTTGCTCTGAATGCAGCAATTGAGGCAGCAAGAGCAGGAGAGCAGGGCAGGGGATTTGCTGTTGTTGCTGATGAAGTGCGTAAGCTTGCTGAAAGAACAATAAAAGCTACTGAAGAGATATCAGGAAAGATTAACATGATTCAGAAAGAAACTGCTCAGACTGCTCAATCAATGCAGAAGGAGCTTACAGATGTCACAGAGGTAACAGAATCTGTAAAAAACATAGGAAAATCTCTGGGTGAAATAGTATCAGCTGTTGTGAAGGTTAAGGATCAGATAACGCAGATAGCAACAGCTATTGAGGAGCAGTCTGCTGCCTCTGAAGAGGTAACAAGAAATATTGAAGATTCTTCAAAGATAGCCTCTCAGATAGAACACCTTGCAGAAACAATAGTAAAAGACAGTTACAGAATTCTTCATATATCCTCTGACCTGAGACACACAGCTTCAACAGTGAAGACAAAAAGAACACAGGAGATGCTTTTTGATATTTTCAAAGGTGATCATGAAAGACTCATGATCAGGATTCATGCACACTTAAAGGGTATTGACAGACTTGACCCAGAGCTTTTAGGTGATTATCGTGCATGTGGAGCAGGTAAGTGGTATTATGGAGATGAGGGCAAAAAATTCAGAGACCTGCCAGGATTTACAGAGTTTGGAGAGGTTCATAAGGCATCTCATATTCTTGGTAAAGAAATTATAATTGCCCACAACTCTAAAGACAGTGAAAGGGTGAAGAAACTTACTGAGGAAGCTGAGAAAAACTTTGAAAGATTAAGCAGAATACTGGAGCAGCTTAAAAGTGGTTATCTTGCAAGATTGAGCTAAACAATGCTATTATACTAAAGTTTCTGGAGAGGTGGCCGAGTCAGGTCGAAGGCAGCCGCCTGCTAAGCGGTTGTGGGGCCAAAAGCTCCACCCAGGGTTCGAATCCCTGCCTCTCCGTTCATTTAAAGATGGATTCTTATACTGTTATAGAAAACTTTTCTTACCCAGGTTTATTTTTTTTACTGATTCTCGGAGGTCTCGGTATTCCACTTTTCCCTGAGGATTTAATACTTATTGCATGTGGAGTGATGATATCTCTTGGAATAATCAAAACAGTTCCTGCAGTGTTAATTGCGTATGCTGGATTGATCATATCTGATTTCACACTTTACTGGGCAGGAAGAAAGTTTGGCAGAAAGATTGTTGACAATCAAAGATTTTCAAAGATAATTTCTCCTGCAAAATTTTTGTTGATTGAAAAAAGATTCAGAAGACACAGCACACTTATAATGCTTCTTGGCAGGTTGCTTGTTGGTTTTCGCACACAGGTTTTTTTACTTGCTGGAATTACAAAAGTTTCAATTAAAAAGTTCATTATTATTGATTCCTTTGGTTCTGCTGTTGTCCTTTCAGTAATGGTTACAGCAGGATACATTGGTGGAAAATTCTTGGAAAATGTTAAAAAAGGTATAGTTTATATGGAACATGTTGCTGGTTTTTTTGTAGTAGTTGCTGTTATTCTTTTGATGATTTATCTTTCCTACAAATATCTTACAAGAGAGAATAACATTAGATATTGAATTGTTTAAAAATTTTTAATATCATTTAAATTAATGGCACGTAAAATAATTTATATATTCTTGGGGCTGATACTTGCAATAATTGCATGGTATTTTTTGCCCTTTTTGGAAGGCTCAGAAAAAATCAGAAAACCGGTAAAACTCGGTCTTTCAGTAACACTTACAGGTAAATATCCTGATCTTGGAAGGGAAATCAGAGACGGAGCTCTTCTTGCCATGCAGATGATAAATGAGGAGGGAGGTATAAATGGAGTACCCTTAAAGCTTATTATAAAAGATAACAGATTCAGTATTGAACGCACAAAACAGAACTTAGAGGAACTTTTTAAAGAAAAAGTTATTGCAGTTATAGGACCTGCAACAAGCACAACAGCAAAAAATATTCTTCCATTTATAAATGAAAGAAAAATTTTGGTCATTGCACCGACTCCCACATCAACAGAGCTTGCAGGATTGGATGACTATATGATAAGGCTCAGACCCACAAATAAGGAAGATGCTGAGGCACTTGCAAAATATGTTTATAAAAATATGAATTTAAAAAGGATTGCAATTATTTATGATATTGATAATCCTCTTTATACAAAGGATTTTGCTGATAATTTTGTTAATCATTTCGGTAAGAATGTTGATTTTTATCTTTTCCCCTTTAAGGAAGGAGATATAAATATCAGGGTTTTATCAAAAAAAATATTAAGCTATTCACCTGATGCTGTTTTACTCATTACAGATGTTTACAATACTGCTTTGATAGCTCAGAATTTAAGAATTCTGAAGCCTGATATATTTCTTCTCAGTTCTCCATGGGCAAAATTTCAGAGGCTTATAGAAAATGGTGGGAAAAGAATTGAAGGTCTTTTAACTGTTGATACCTTTGATGAAGAATACGGAGGAGAAATGTACTTAAGATTCAAAAAGAGGTTTATTGAAAGGTTTGGTTATAAACCAGAGATTGCAGCAATTACAGGATTTGAATCTGTAATGATAATTAAAAGAGCGATTGAAAATGGTGCAACAAGGCATAACATAAAAGATGCAATACTCAGTGCTGGCAGGTTTGAGGGGCTTCAGGGAGAAATTATAATAAATAAATTTGGGGACAGACAGATAAAGCCTTTTGTGGTGAAAATTGAAAATGGAACTTTTAAAAGGGTGAAGGAATGAAGAAAACATTTCCCTTTGTATTTTATATATTTGGTGCTTTAGCCCTTTTTTCTTTTATATTGCTTTTTCTTATCAATTTTGCCATCCATATCTCTACTAAAAGACAGATGGAAATAGAAAAGGTGAATGAGTATGAGACAACTTTCAAAACTTTTTCATTTTATTTTCAACGAGCAATTGCGGATATATATTTCAATATAGATGAGATAGTTAATTTGATGTCTTCATCGGAAGCTGAAGAGAAAAAGAAAGAAAAAATAAGCTCTTTATTATCAGGAAGCCATTACATCAAATATCTTTTGGTGGTTGATAAAGATAACACTATCATGGATGTGTTTCCTTACAGAAATGAATTTATAGGATTTGATCTGTCAATGAGTCCAGTGGTTAAAAATAAAGGAAAATACGGAGTTTTCGGACCATTTGTTTGTGCAATAGACAAACAACCATATTATGTTATATCAAAATCCTTTTCAGATAAAACAATTCTTGTTTTTCTGAATATTCCGGGAATTAACTCACTGCTTGAAATACTCAAAAAACAGGATTACTATGCATTTATAGTCAATCAGCAGGGATCTGCAATAGCACATATAAATGAAGAGGTTGTAAGTCAGGGAACAAATCTAAAGGATTTAAAATTAGTAGAAAAAGGAATAAATGGCAAGCAGGGGCTTATTGAAGAGAAAATTGACAAAAATCATTATGTATTCATAGCCAGACAAATTCCTGAAACAAACTATACCATGTTTATCGGTGAGGAATACACTAAAGCATTTCGTGCTTTTTACAAGCTGAGACAGAGAGGATTTTATGTTATGGCTGTGTTTGCAGCCTTTTCAATCTTATTAGGGTTGTTGCTTTCAAATGCTCTGGTAAAACCTATTCATGGAATTTTGAAGATGATTTTAAAAATTAAGAAGGGTGAATATAAAATTACTCCATATAAATCAGGATTCAGAGAGTTTGATGCGCTGTCTTCCAGTCTTTTATCAATGGCTGAAATAATAGCTGACAGGGAACTCAAACTCAGAAAAATATTTGAAGCTTCTAAGGATGCCATAGCAGTTGTTAGCATAGATGGTGATATTATTGATATTAATGATGCAGGAGTTAAGATGTTCGGTTACAATGACAAATCGGAAATGCTAAAAATAAAAACTCAACAGACCTATGTTGATATATCAGACAGAGTTAAATATCTTAAGGAACTGGAAGAAAAGGGTTATGTTGAAAACTATGAAGTTGCCTTAAAGAGAAAAAGTGGTGAAGTATTTTATGGACTTATTTCTTCCTCAGCTGTAAGGAATAAAAATGGTGAACTTCTTTTTATTGTCACAACAATAAAAGACATGACAGAAAAAAGGAGGCTTCAGGAGCAGATTTTTCAGATACAGAAAATGGAAAGTATAGGAAGGCTTGCAGGCTCAATAGTTCATGATTTTAACAACATTCTTACAATAATACATGGAAGCAACCAGCTTTTAAAGATGCATGTAGGAGCTGACCCTCTTATTGATAAATACACATCCTCCATTTCAAAAGGTGTTGAAAAAGCAATGGATTTCACAAAAAAACTTCTTGCTTTCTCCCGCAAACAGCCTATGAGTTTTAATATTTATGATCTCAATGAAGTTATAAAAGAAGAAGTGAAGCTTCTTAAACCAACAATCAGAGAAGATATTGAGCTTCAACTGGAAACATCTGACAGTCCTTTATTTGTAAATCTTGATACTGCTTATTTCACACAGGTTCTTTTAAATCTCGCAGTTAATGCAATGGATGCCATGCCACATGGAGGAACAATAAGTATTGAGACACAGCAAAGGACAATTGATGAGGATTATGTTAAAGCTTACCCCCTTGCAAAGAAGGGTAATTATGCATGTATAACTTTTTCTGACACAGGAACAGGAATACCTAAGGATATAATTGATAAAATTTTTGATCCATTTTTTACTACAAAAACTGAGGGAACAGGCTTGGGTCTTTCAATTGTTTACGGAATAGTCCAGCAGCATAATGGATTTATAAATGTTTACAGTGAAGAAGGTAAGGGAACAACTTTCAGAATCTATCTGCCTGTCACAGAGAAAGCGGAAAAGATACCAGAGGAAAAGATTGCTGAAGTTAGTGTGGAGATAAAGAATATTTGTCTTGTTGAAGACAACAATGATGTAAGGGCGGTTATCAAGGAAATTTTAATAAATAACGGTTTTGAGGTTATTCCGTTTTCAAGCGGGCTTGATCTTCTGAACAGATTTGAAGAACTTAAAGATTCAGTAGATCTCTATCTATTTGATGTGGTAATGCCAGAGATAGGTGGTTTTGAGCTATATAAAAGGCTAAGAGAAATTAAACCAGACATTAAAGTTGTCTTCATGACAGGATATGCAAACAACATTGCAGAGGTAAATTATCTGATTAAGGAGGGCCTGCAAATAATAAACAAACCTTTCAGTATAGCTGAGCTTAAAAATAAAATTAAGGAAATTTCTTAACTTGAAGCCTCTTTTAATTTTATTTTTTCAGCATTTTTTTCAATCTGTTTTAGCCACCTTAGCCTTGAATCGTTAAGCAGAGAGCTGTTCATTAATTCAATTAATTCTGGTGAATTAATATCAAAATTATAACTTTTCTTGAAGAATCCTCCATTAATTTTTCCGCCATTTATTAATCTCTTTAAATCATTTGGACTGGGTTGCTTCAGAGATATTCCCATCTGCTTTGCCACGGATATAAAGATTTCTCTGTGGGTTTTTGCATGCCCCAGTGGTTTAATAGCACAGGATAGATGTTTTATTCTTCCTGACCAGTCTATTATGCTTCCTGAGGATTCAAAGAATGTTGTTGCGGGCAGAACAAGGTCTGCTTCAGATGCAAGTTCTGTAAGATGTGAATGCTGAACAACCAAAAAATCAACTTCATCAGGTCTGTTCTTAAGGGGAACTTCTCCCACAATATAAAGCATTTTCAAACCACTATTTATTATGTCTCCATATTTTTTGCCACCATTCATTCCAAGTCTTGCAATTCCGTAACAATTAGCTTCAAGGCCAATGCACACAATTCTGCCTTTCAGTAACGCTATATTTGATGACAGTTGAAAAAATCTTGGTGATGTAAGGATAACAGGATTGTTTGATTCAATGATAAACTGAGCAGCTTTATTTACATCATCCCTTACATATTTTATCTTCTGCACAGCAGATTCTAATTCCTTTTTACCCTTCAATCCCCTGGATATTAAAGCTTTCAGAAGCTGTTTGACAGTCAGGGCAGGGTCACCAAGAAGATTCAATGTTGCAACCTCGCTCACTTCTGCATGAGAAGCATTGAAAGTGATAAGTCTGGCACCTCTTGCCACCTTTCTTCTAATAAATACATCAAATGCTGGAAGCAACCTCTCCTTTTGAGAAGGATCAAGATCCACCAGAATGACAAGATCAGCATTCTCTATTTCTACATTTTGTGACTTTGCAATACAGCTGATGTCACTGTAAAGGCTTACTGTGGTATCAAAATACTCTGTACCAGCAACATCCTTTATAAATTTTTTAAGAACAAAAGCATCCTCATTCATAAGATTTGCTGTGCTTATAAAGCCTGTTTGTTTACCGAAGTTTTTAAGTTTCTCTGAAACTAAGGATACTGCTTCCTGCCACTGTATTTCTTGAAAGGTGTCATTTACCCTCTTCAGTGGAGATTTGATTCGGCTGTCAGCATACACCCAGTCAAAGCCGAACCTTCCATAGGCGCATATATATCTTTCAACAGAGCCTTCCTCATGGGCTGGAGTGATTTTCTGTATTATCCCATCTTTCACACTGACAACTATATCACAGCCGCATCCGCAGAGAAGACACGCGGATTTTATTTTCTGATATTCCCATTCTCTTCCTCTCTGCTGTCTGTCAGCTTCAACAATTGCATTTACAGGGCATACATCAATACAGCTACCACAGAAAGTGCAGTTTGATTCCTGAAGAGGTTTATCATTTGGTGTGGTAACCTTTGACTCAATTCCTCTTCCTATGAAATTTAAAACTGCTGTTCCCTGCTCCTTACATATCCTAATGCATCTTGAGCAGAAAATGCAGTAATCAGGCTGTCTTTTTATAAATGGATTGCTAACATCTGGCTCATATCCAAATCTTTTCTTTGTAAAGGATGTGCCTTTTACTGTCAGTTCATAAGCATATTTCTGCAATTCACAGATACCTGCCTTTGTGCAGGTTAGACAGTCAGAAGGATGCATTGAAAGAATTAGCTCTATAATAAAACGCCTCAATTCAAGTAATTTTTCAGTCTGTGTTTTTACAACCATACCATCCTTGACTTTTGTATTGCAAGCTATAACAGGCGCTTTAAGTCCTTCTATTTCTACAAGACAGAGCCTGCATGCACCTATACTTTTCAGACCCTTCAGATAGCAAAGATGTGGTATATGGATGCCCGCAATTTCAGCTGCATCAAGAAGATTTATGCCTGGTGGTGCATGGACTTCCTTTTCGTCAATTATAACTTTGACAGTTTTCTTCATTTTTATTGCTCCCCTATCATTTCTATAATATTTCTATTATTTACAATTACATCAATTGCATTTTCAGGGCATATTTCAACGCATTCTCCACACTTGGTACATTTGGTCTGATCAATTTCATAAGAAATGTAAACTTTTTTGTAGTTGTTCTTTTCTCTGATAATTGCAAAATATTTACAAATTCTGAAACATTCACCACATCTGTTACAAATATCAGGATTTATAATATAATTAACAATATTTACACATTCTTCATAAGGACATGCCTCAACAATATGTTTTTTTATTTCTTCATAAGAGGTCTCAACTGTATCAGCAATAAAATTACCCAGATCTTTACCATTTTTACAAAGTGAACCAGCAACCATATTCAGTCCTATTCTTTTTAATGAATCTATGTCTTTTTCACTTATACCCGCAACCCATTGACTCAATTTTATAGCTATTATTCTTGCTTCTTCTGTCCCGAAGGCACATGGAAAACACTTTCCGCACATGACCTCTTTAATAAATTCAGTCAAACTATAAAGAACCCTTTGAACAGGACAGCTTCTCAGTTCAGCTTCCTTTAAAATATCTTCCACTTTTTTACCTTTTAAAATTATATTATCATTCATTTTACCGCTGTTTTATTTCTCCATAATAAGCCTGTTTTAAATCTTATAGCTCCTGTAGGACATACATCTATGCATTCCCCACATCTTTTACATAAGGAGGCATCAACAATATAACATGTTGAAAGTTCTATTATTGCATTGCTTCTGCAAACCTCTTTACACTTTCCACATCTGTCACATCCATTTTCATCAATAAATACCAGAGGTGGTTCTTTAATTTCCACACTGCTCATAAGACAGATATCATAACACATCTTACACCTCTGGCAAAGGACTTGATCTATGTAAAGTCCCCCATCTTCAGCTTCTTTTATTGCCTCAAAAGGACAAACATCTATGCACCTTCTGCACTGAATACATATATCTTTATTTATTGACAGTAGATACATTCCTGTACATGATTTTGCCCTGCAGTATCTTGAATATATATGCTCTTCATATTCATTAAGGAAATATTTGAGTGTTGTAAGCACAGGATTTGGGGCAGTTTTTCCAAGCCCGCAAAGAGAACCTTCAATTACAAATTTGCCAAGTCTTTCAAGATTTTTTATATCATCTGGCTCTCCATTGCCTGAAGTAATTTTTTCAAGTATCTGAAGCATCTGATATGTTCCTATCCTGCATGGAATGCACTTTCCACATGACTCAGCCTGTGTGAATGAGAGGAAAAATTTTGCCATGTCAACCATGCAGTCTTCTTCATCCATAACAACCATTCCACCAGAACCCATCATTGAACCAACCTTTTTTAATGAATCAAAATCAACAGGAAGGTCAAGATACTCTGATGGAACACATCCACCGGAAGGTCCTCCTATCTGAACAGCTTTAAACTTTCTATCTCCAGGGATTCCACCTCCAATATCAAATATTATTTCTCTTAAAGTAATACCCATTGGAACTTCTATCAGCCCTGTATGCTTTACCTTGCCTGTAAGTGCAAATATTTTTGTGCCAGGAGATGTTTCTGTTCCTATAGTAAGATACCAGTCAGCACCTCTGTTAATTATATGAGGAACATTTGCCAGTGTCTCAACATTATTTATCACAGTTGGTTTTCCCCACAGACCATTCTCAACAGGAAAAGGAGGTCTTGGTCTTGGCATTCCTCTTTTTCCTTCAACTGATGCCATAAGGGCTGTTTCCTCTCCACATACAAACGCTCCACCACCTTCAACAAGCTGAATGGAAAAACTGAATCCAGTTCCGAGAATGTTTTCTCCAAGAATTCCAAGTTCCTGAGCCTGTCTTATTGCGATTTTAAGGTTATTGACAGCAAGGGGATACTCATGGCGAACATAAATAACTCCATAACGAGCGCCTATTGCAATTGCACATATCAGCATTCCTTCAAGAACACTGTGCGGATCACCTTCCATAATTGATCTGTCCATAAATGCTCCTGGATCTCCTTCATCTCCATTTGCTATCACTATCTTGATATTTCCAGGAGATCTTTTTGCATATGACCATTTTATTCCTGCAGGAAAACCAGCACCACCTCTTCCTCTTAAATTTGATTTTTTTATCTCCTCTATTATACTCTGTGAGTCCATATATATCAGTGCTTTTTCAAGTGCTGTATATCCTTCAGATGCTATATAATGATATATGTTTGTTGGATCTATCCTTCCATTATTTTTAAGAACAACTCTTAGCTGTTTACTGTAAAAAGGAATATCATTGAGAAAATATGCCACTTTTCCGATAGGATCCCTGTAAAGAAGTTCCCATGCAGGTTTTTCATCTTTGATGCTTTCTGCTAATTTATTTGTACTTTCTGGAGTAACTCTCTTGTAAAAATAACCAGGAGGTTCAACTGTAACCAGCGGACCTTTCTGACACAGACCCTGACATCCTGTAGGTATTATTTCTACATCCAGCCTGGATTCTTTTAAAGAATTGTATAAATTTTCAAGTACCTTAATAGAATTATTTGCTCTGCATCCTGTACCGCAACATACCCTTACTTTGATTTTTTTAGAAGAGAGTGATGTCTCCTGAAGCCTTTGACGTAAAGCCCTGAGTTCTTTTACGTTTTTTAATCTTTCCATGACTCCACCTTAAAATAATTAAATTAATACATTGTTTCAGCTATATAGCAAATCTCTGGTAACAGATGTGTGACTAAATCTCTGAATGTGACCATTCCTACTATTCTATCATTATCAACAACAGGTAAATGTCTGATTTTTTTTCTAACTGCTGTAGATATTGCAGTACTCAGGGGGGTAAATGGATCAAAAACTGTAATATCTTTTCTTACAATATTCTCAAGAATTTCATCAAAAGATATATTATGGTAAACGCAGTTAACTATATCTCTCTCAGTAAAAATGCTTACAAGCTTATCTTCTTCATTTACCACAAATATTCCGCTTACATTTTTTTCTTTCATAAGTTTTATAGCATCAAGTATTTTACCTGAATGATTTATTTTTATTAATTCACAGGAATTTGATTCTATAATATCTTTTAATGTCATTGTTCTTTTTCCTTTATTTTTATAATTAAGTCCTGAATTTTTCTTCCACCAACAATTTCGCTCACCACCTCATCATTTATTGTGGCGACAGGTGCAAGACCGCAACAACCGATACAACCCACTCTTTCAAGGGTCATTGTTAGGTCATCAGTGGTTTCTCCAGTTTTAATTTTGAATTCCTGTTCAAGTGCCTGAAGTATTTTTTTGGCTCCCTTTACATAGCAGGCTGTTCCAAGACATACACGCACTATATTTTTACCCTTAGGTTTAAAGTAAAACATTTTATAAAAACTTGCAATGCTATAAATTTCAGAAAGCGGGATGGAAAGATATTTTGAAAGATGTTTTAATATATCTTCTGGTAAATAACCCATTTCTTCCTGAATCTGCTGAAGAACCTGAATCAGGATAGCTCTCTTTTTTTCCTCTTCTGAAAGAATTTCAGCTATATCACCTGCCGTGCTTTCTATATTTAGATTTTCAATCATTTTAATATAATAATACTAACTCCAACCAAAAAATTTGTCAACAGTTTTTAAAAATTTTTTTCATAAACTTATTAACATCTTAAATATCTATATGGTAAAATAAAAACCTAAATCTTTTTGAGAGGTGGGCTATGGGAAAAGTTGAGATTAGATGGCATGGTAGAGGGGGGCAAGGAACTGTTACTGCTGCAAAAGTTTTTGCTGATGCCTGTTTGAGTGATGGTGGATATGTTCAGGCATTTCCAGAGTATGGACCTGAAAGGGCAGGAGCACCACTCAGGGTTTGTAACAGAATCAGTTCTAAGGAGTTGAGAATGCACTGCCCTGTTACCCATCCAGATGTTGTGGTTGTTGTTGATCCAACTTTAATAGAAACTATTGATGTTACAGAAGGTGCAAAGGATGATGCCAAATTTATAATAAATTCATCAAAAGATCCTTCAGAGTTAAGGGAAAAACTCAAATTAAAGTCTACCCAAAAACTCTATGTTGTTGATGCAACAAAAATTGCAATTGAAAGTTTTGGAAAACCCATGCCCAACTCTCCGATAGTTGGAGCTTTAAACAGAGTTACAGGTCTGGTTAGCCTTGAAACCTTGCTTGAAGATGTTAAAAAAAGTTTCGGAAAAAAATTTTCTCAAAAAATAATTGATGGTAATCTTCTTGCAGTAAAGAGAGGATATGAGGAGGTAAAAGAGGGATGATAGGCTGGAAAAAGATACCACCAGGCATGGTTATTTTAGAGCCAGGAAATGCCTTAAATTTTAAAACAGGCTCATGGAGAGTATTTAAACCTCGCTGGATAGAGGAAAACTGTATTCATTGTTTACTGTGCTGGCTTTACTGCCCGGATAATTCAGTAAAAGTTCAGGATGGTAAGATGCAGGGTTTTGATTATGATTACTGCAAGGGATGCGGAATCTGTGCAACAGAATGTCCGGGTAAAAAGGGCAACAAGGCAATTATCATGGAAGAGGAGGCTAAATAATGGCAAAAGTTGTAGCGGCAACAGGAAATGAAGCTGTAGCAAATGCCTTACGTCAGATAGAACCTGATGTTTGTGCAGCTTATCCAATAACCCCTCAGACAGAGCTCATGCAGAGATTTTCGTCTTTTGTTTCAGATGGAAAGGTAAAAACAGAGATGATCCTTGTTGAAAGCGAACATTCTGCCATGAGTGCCTGTGTTGGTGCTGCAGCAGCAGGTGGAAGGGTTGCAACTGCAACATCCTCTCAGGGGCTTGCACTTATGTGGGAGATTTTATTTATAGCTTCAGGATTCAGGCTTCCCATTGTAATGCCTGTTGTAAACAGGGCTCTTTCTGCTCCAATAAACATTCACTGTGACCACTCTGATGCAATGGGTGCAAGGGACAGTGGATGGATTCAGCTATGGAGTGAAAATGCCCAGGAAGCTTATGACAACACAATTCAGGCATTCAGAATTGCTGAACATATGGATATAAGACTTCCTGTAATGGTATGCTATGATGGCTTCATAATAAGCCATTCAATAGAGCGAATTGAGTATCTTGATGATGTTGTTGTAAAAGATTTTGTTGGAGAGTACAAGCCTCTTTATCCACTTCTTGATGTTGATAATCCGAAAAGCTATGGTCCTTTGATTTTAACTGATTTATACCATGAAGTAAGAAAAGCACATTCAGAGGTTTATAAAAAGGTGCCAAAAGTTGTTCTGGAAGTTGCAAAGGATTTTGAAAAAATATCTGGAAGAAAATACGGACTCTTTGAATCCTACAGGCTTGATGATGCTGAAATTGGCATTGTTATTTTAAATTCAGCAGCAGGAACAACAAAAGATGTAATAGACGAATACAGAACTCAAGGTGTAAAAGTTGGACTTCTAAAGCCAAGACTTTTCAGACCTTTTCCATACGAAGAGATTGGTAATGCTCTTAAACACTTAAAAGCTGTATGCGTTCTTGATAGAGCAGATGCCTTTGGTGGCTCTTTCGGTCCTCTTTATCTTGATATTGCTACAAGTTTATGCAATTTCAATAAGAAACCTTTACTGATTAATAGAATATATGGACTTGGAGGAAGGGATTACATGCCAGAGCATGCAGAGGAGGTTATAGAAGAATTGAAGAAAATTGCAAAAACAGGAGAAATAAAAATTTTAAAGGAATACATAGGAGTGAGGGAGTAATATGGCTACACCGCTTAATTTAAAGGAGCTTTCAAAACAGGAATTAAGATTTACATCAGGTCATCGTTTATGTGCTGGATGTGCAGCACCAACCGTGGTTAAAATGATACTTCTTGCTGCCTGTGACTATCCCGTTGTTGTTGCATCTGCTACAGGATGTCTTGAGGTATCTTCATGTATATCAACATATACTGCATGGAAGGTGCCCTGGATTCACAATGCCTTTGAAAATGCTGCGGCAACATTGAGTGGTGTTGAAACAATGTATCGTGTTCTTAAAAAGCAGGGTAAAATTGATAAAGATATAAAGTTTATTGCAATTAGTGGAGATGGTGGAACCTATGACATAGGACTTCAGAGTCTTTCAGGTGCAATGGAACGCTGGCATAACATGCTTTATATATGTTATGACAATGAAGCATACATGAATACAGGAATTCAGCGTTCAGGTGCAACTCCAACATATGCTAATACAACAACATGTCCAGCAGGTTCTGTTATACCTGGAAAGCCCCAGCAGAGAAAGGATTTGACAAAAATTATGGCTGCTCACGGAATTCCATATGTTGCACAGGCTTCTCCAAGTCACTGGGTGGATTTAATGAAAAAGGTTAGAAAAGCGCTGGAAATTGAAGGTCCTAAGTTTATTAATGTTTTCACACCATGCAATCGTGGATGGAGAACAGGGACTGATGATGCGATTCTAATTAGCAGACTTGCTGTTGAGACATGTTTCTGGCCCCTTTATGAAGTTGAAAATGGAGTCACGAAGATCACATTTAAACCAAAAGAGAAAAAGCCTGTTATAGAGTTTCTCAAACTTCAAGGAAGATTCAGACATCTCTTTGAACCAGGAAAGGAAAGACTTATTGAACAAATTCAGCATATGGTAGATAAATACTGGGGAAAACTTTTAAAAGAAGAAGAATTGACAGCTTCAAAGGTTGAGTTTGTACACAGTAAGTAGCGCACTTTTAATCATAGATATGTTGAATGATTTTGTGAGGGAAGGAGCACCTCTCAGTGTTCCAAAAACAAAAGATGTAATCCCATTTATAAAGGCAGAGATACAAAAGGCAAGAACTGAAGGGATTCCTGTAATTTATATATGTGACAGCCATGAACCAGATGATTCTGAGTTTTTCCGTTTTGGCTGGCCTCCGCATGCAATAAAAGGAACTGAAGGAGCTAAGGTTATATCTGAGCTTGCACCTTTCCAGCAAGATCACATTATTTATAAAAAAACATATTCAGGATTCTACAATACCCAGCTTGATGAGTTGCTAAAAAGGCTTAAAATAAAAAAACTTATAATCACAGGATGTGTAACCCATATATGTATTCTTTTTACAGCTTCAGATGCTGTGCTGAGAGGTTATGAAGTTGAGATTCCTGAAAACTGTGTGGCAGGACTTGATGAAGAGGATCACAGGGCAGCATTAAGAATTATGAAGAATGTTTTAGGAATAACTGTTAGATAATGTTTCATATTGCGAATTATGATGAAATAATTAAAGGGAAAGTTACAGATGTTTATTTTGAAAGAACACTGAAGATTCTCAAACAGAAAGGAATCAACCCTTCTGTAAAAGCAGAGGTAGTTGCTAAAAGTTTTCCAGCAGAATGGAGGTGGGCAGTTTTTGCAGGGCTTCATGAAGCCCTGGAACTTTTGAAAAATCTGCCAGTTAAAGTTAGAGCAATCCCTGAAGGAAGTATATTTTACCCATTTGAGCCTGTTATTGAGATTGAAGGTAGATATCAGGATTTCTGCATTTATGAAACAGCACTTCTTGGTTTTTTATGCCAGGCAACAGGAATTGCTACAAAAGCTGCAAGACTGAGAAGACTTGCTCAGGACAAAATTATTATAAGTTTTGGAGCAAGAAGAATGCATCCAGCAATTGCACCCATGATTGAAAGAGCAGCTTACATTGGAGGATGCGATGGAGTTGCAACTGTGATAGCAGCAGAACTTACAGGGCTGAAACCATCAGGGACAATGCCACATGCCCTGATTTTATGCATGGGTTCCACAGTGGATGCTGCCAGGGCATTTGATGAAGTTATAGAAAAAGATGTCCCAAGGATAGTACTTATTGATACATTTCAGGATGAAAAATTTGAGTGCATTAATGTTGCTATGGCAATGGGAGAGAAAATTTTTGGTGTGAGATTTGATACTCCTTCATCAAGAAAAGGCAATTTTTATCAGCTTCTCAAAGAATGTCGCTGGGAGCTTGATATTAGAGGATTTAAAAATATAAAGATTTTTGTGAGCGGAGGGATTGATGAAGAGCATATTTTGCAACTTAATGAAGTTGTTGATGGTTACGGAATAGGAACAGCTATAAGCAATGCTCCCACAATTGATTTTTCACTTGATATTGTTGAGATTGAAGGAAGACAGATAGCAAAAAGAGGGAAACTTTCAGGTAGTAAAAAAGTTTTCAGATGCAACAAATGTTTAAAAGGAGAAGTAGTCTTTTATAATGAGGAATTGGAATTGAAGGAATGCTCATGTGGAGGAATGTTTCAGGAAATACTAAAACCTGTTAATTATGATGAAATTCCAACAGTTCATGAAATAAGAACAAAAGTTCTTGAGCAAATAAGAAACATCATATTATAAATAACTTTTATGGTCTTTTTAAAAATATTTAATCAAATCTCTCTTGACATTAATAGTTAAGTGTGCTATTCTATTCCTAATTTTTTGGGTGGAGGATCTATGAACGCTGAAGTTTATTTGCCTTCTGAATATTTACCCGTCCTGATAGTAATTTTAATCTCATTTTTTATCGGTGTTGTTCTCATTTATATAGGTGCAATTTTAGGCAGACCTAAAAATCCATATTTATTAAAATTAACTCCCTATGAATGCGGAATTCCAGCAGTTGGAGACACAAGGGAAAGATTTAATGTAAAGTTTTATATTGTAGCTATTATTTTTGTAATATTTGATGTTGAAACTGTTTTTTTATATCCCTGGGCACTTGTATATAAACATATTGGTCTTTATGCTCTGGTTGAGATGATTCTTTTCATAGTTATTTTGTTCCTTGGTTATATATATGCTCTTGGAAAAGAAGCATTTAAATGGAGGTAATATGGCGATAATTCTTGACACACTAACAGAACCTGTTGAAGTTGAAAAGGGAGTCAAGGTTGTTCCAGCAGCCAATACAATAATAATGCCTTTGAGAAAGCTTGCAAGCTGGGGCAGGCTTTCTTCTCTTTGGCCAATAACATTCGGACTTGCCTGCTGTGCTATAGAGATGATGGCAACAGGTGCCTCACACTATGATCTTGACAGGTTTGGAATAATTTTCAGGGCCTCACCAAGGCAGTCAGATGTAATGATAATTGCAGGAACAGTAACAAAAAAGATGGCCCCAGTTATAGTTAATCTTTATCATCAGATGGCGGAACCGAGATGGGTTATAGCTATGGGAAGCTGTGCCTGCAGTGGTGGTATTTTTAATACATACAGCACTGTTCAGGGAGTTGATTCCTTTCTTCCCGTTGATGTTTATATTCCAGGGTGTCCTCCAAGACCTGAGGCTTTAATAGAAGGACTCAGAAAGCTGCAGCAGAAAATAAGAGAGGAGGCGAAAAGAAGAGGATAATGGAATGTAAAGAGATAATAAATACCATCAAGGATAATTTTCCTGAACAAATCTTATGGATTACGCTATTCAGAGGTGATTGCTCAATAACCATAAAAAGAGATAAGGCAAAACAGATTTTAAAGTTCCTCAAAGAAAATGAAACCCTGAATTTTGATTATTTGATTGATGTAACTGCTGTAGATTACAAGGATATAAGACAGCCACGCTTTAATGTTGTTTATCATCTTATGTCAGTTAAACATAGACATAGAATAAGAATAAAGGTAGAAGTTCCTGAGGAGGATTGCTGGGTAGAAACTGTATCCGATTTATGGGCAACTGCAAACTGGCACGAAAGAGAGTGCTTTGATATGTTTGGAATTCAATTCAAGGGACATCCTGACCTCAGAAGAATCCTGCTACCTGAGGACTGGGAGGGTTATCCTTTAAGAAAGGATTATCCTGTGCAGAGTGATCTCGGAGAAAAGGAATGGAAACCATTTAAAGAAATCATAGAGTCTGTCAAGGAGTGAAAGGAATGGAAAGAGCTGTGGAAAGAGATATAGTTCATACTAAAGAACTTATTGTGAATATGGGGCCTCAGCATCCCGCAACTCACGGGGTTCTGAGACTGGTTCTGGAAGTTGAAGGAGAAAGAATAGTTAAATGCACGCCATATGTTGGATATCTTCACAGAGGCATAGAAAAGCTTTCTGAAAACCTGCCATATGTTTCAGTCCTTCCATTAACTGACAGAATGGACTATCTTGCAAGCATGGTTAACAATATAGGCTACTGTGTAGCAATTGAAAAGTTACTTGGAATTCAGGTTCCTGAAAGAGCAAAATTTATCAGAACAATGATGGCTGAGATGTCAAGAATTTGCAGCCACCTCGTATGGATAGCAACGCATGCCCTTGATATTGGTGCAATGACTGTATTTCTGTATGCATTCAGGGATAGAGAAGTTTTTCTTGATCTTTTTGAAATGGTCACTGGAGCCCGTCTTACTGTCAGTTATCCAAGAATTGGAGGAGTAAGATGTGATGTAAACAACGAGTTTCTTGATAAGCTTTATAATTTTATTGATAAATTTCCAAAACATGTTGAAGAATATGAAGTTTTAATAGACCGTAACAGGGTCTGGTTAAGAAGAACCAGAAATGTTGGTGTTATAACAGCAGAAGAGGCAATTAACATGGGACTGACCGGTCCCACACTCAGAGGCTCAGGAGTTTATTATGATGTAAGGAAGTTTTTTCCGTATGATGCTTATGACAGGGTAGATTTTGAAGTTCCACTCGGTAAAAATGGTGATGTGTATGACAGGTATCGTTGCAGGATGCTTGAGTTCAGACAGTCAGCAAGAATTATAAAACAATGTATAGAGAAGCTTCCAGAAGGTCCAATCCTTGCTGAGGAGGCTCTAAAAATAAGAATGCCAACTGCTGCTGTTAAGATTGATAAAAAAGATATTGAGGTTGCTCTTTATATAGAAGATAAGTCCATAGAAGAGTTTGTCCAGAAATATCCTGAAGTGTATGCATCAGTTGAAGCACCCAAGGGAGAGCTCGGGTTTTATGTTGTTTGTGATGGAACTGCAAAGCCTTACAGATTGAGATTGAGAGCTCCTTCCTTTGTTCATGCAGGAGCTTTGCCAAAGCTTTGTGAAGGTGGACTTGTAGCAGATGTTATTGCAAATATAGGAACCATAGATCTTGTTTTAGGGGAGTGTGACAGATGACCGAGTTTTTGATAAGAGTGATAATAACAGCAATTATAGCTCTTGTTTATTTTGGAATTCTGCTCCTTCATGTTGCATACGCAACATATTTTGAAAGAAAAGTTATAGGACACATTCAGATGAGACTGGGACCCATGGTTGTTGGACCTCATGGACTTCTTCAGCCAATTGCTGACATGGTCAAGTTAGTTTTCAAGGAAGATGTTATTCCCTCTCAGGTTGACAGGGTTATATTCAGGATAGCTCCTCTTATAAGTCTGGTTGCTGCTATGACAACATTCTCTGTAATTCCTGTAAATCAGGGCTGGTATATTGGTGATATAAATGTAGGATTGTTATTTGTTCTCGGTATTGCTGGATTGGGAACATATGGATTAATTCTTGCTGGATGGTCATCAAATTCCAAGTATGCATTTTTAGGTGGACTTCGTTCAGCAGCCCAGATGATAAGTTATGAAGTATCTTTAGGTCTTAGCATAGTTGGAGTTATTCTTCTGGCAGAGTCATTCAATCTTACAGAGATAGTTCAGAAACAGCAGCAGTACTGGCATGGAATGTTTTTAATTCCTCAGTTTGTTGCTTATTTTATCTTCATTGTTGCAATGTTTGCAGAGACAAATAGAGTACCCTTTGACCTGCCTGAGGCAGAAAGTGAGCTTGTAGCAGGATATTTTGTTGAGTATTCTGGAATGAGATTTGGTCTATTCTATCTTTCTGAGTATCTTGCAATGTTCTGTATGTCTGCTTTAGCTACAATATGTTTCTGGGGTGGCTGGACAATCCCTCCAGTGCTTCTTAAGGCATGGCCATGGCTCGGTAACATCCCTGGTATAGTATGGTTTCTTTTAAAGGTTTACTTTCATATATTCCTGTTTTACTGGATTAGAGGAACTCTGCCAAGATACAGGTATGACCAGTTAATGTTAATTGGATGGAAGGTTTTGGTGCCATTGGCACTTTTAAATATAGTTGTAACATCAATTATTAAGTACATTTTTTAAAAGGATAGGGCTATGACAGGTAAAGAAATACTGAACAAGGCTTTAATGGTTGAAATCCTTAAGGGATTGAATCAGACATTGAAAACTCTTGTAAGCAAAGCTGTAACTATCCAGTATCCTTTTGAAAAGAGAAAGGTATGGCCCGGATTCAGAGGTAAACATGCAATGGTCAGGGATCCTAAAACAGGAAAAGACAAATGCATTGGTTGCATGACCTGTGCAAGGGTATGTCCTGCGCAGTGTATTACAGTAAAAAGAGAAAAAATTGAGAATAAAATGGTTGTTACAGAGTATAAGATTGATGCTTCAAGATGCATTTTTTGTGCATACTGTGTTGAAGCATGTCCAACATGTGCCCTTGTATTAACTGAGAATTATGAGTATTCGGTTTATTCAAGGGATGAATTAATTTTTGACAAAGAACTGCTTCTTAAAAACTGGGATGATTTTGTGCAGAGATGGCCTGAAGATACATATTTTAACAAGTTCTGGCAGCCTCCTGGAATTGATCCAAAGAGATGGCCAAAGACAAAACAGGAACAAAAACCTATTCCTTTAAGAGGTGCGGCATTAACAGAGCAGAAGGAAGCTGTTAAGGAGGAAAAAGATGAAACCGGCAACAGTTGAGTTAATTTTCTTCATCTATTTCTTTGTAGCATTAACAACATTGAGTGTGCTTGTGGTTGCAGCAAGAAAGATAATACATAATGCTGTTTTTCTTCTAATGTTTCTTATAAACACAGCAGCAGTATTTCTTTTTCTTAAAGCTGAGTTTTTGATGGTTATTCAGATAATAGTTTATGTTGGAGGAGTCCTTGCTCTGTATGTTTTTGCAATAATGATAATGAATATTAAGGAAGAGTTAAAGCACAGTAAATACATAAAATTTTATGGATTCGGACTTCTGATAGGTGCAGCTTTGTTTTTAGGGCTGGTTTATTTTGTAAAAGATGCGGTACAGATTGGTCAGTTACTGCCAAAACTTGATTCAAGTTATCTGGGTAAGCTTCTTTATTCATATTATCTGCTACCCTTTGAGATACTTTCGGTAGTTCTTCTTATTGCTCTTGTTGGTGGAATCATGCTTGCCAAAAAACTACCAAAGGAGGAGAAATGATACCTCTTTACTACTACCTCATACTCAGTTCAGTTATCTTTTCAATAGGTCTTGTGGGATTTATTATTAGAAGAGATTTGATTGTGATGCTTATGTGTCTTGAACTTATGTTTAATGCAGTAAATATAAGTTTTGTTGCATTCAGTTGTTACAATGGCAGTTTAACAGGACAGGTTTTCACATTATTTTCAATAGGTGTTGCTGCATCAGAAGCTGCTATTGGTCTTGCTATTGTTCTTGCCTTATTTAGAAATATTTCTGCTGTTCATACAGATGAAATTACTCAACTGAGGGGTTAAAATGGAAAAGTACTATATATTGATACTTCTTTTCCCATTAGCAGGATTTCTTTTTAACATTCTTATAGGTAGATTTGTATCACCAAAAGTAGTAAGCTGGGCTGGTGTTCTTTCAATCTTAGGCTCTCTTGTGGTTGCATTACTGGCTATTGCTCAGGTTTTTTCAGGAAAAACTATTGAATATAACATCTATACATGGATACTCTCAGATGATTTAAAGATAAGCTTTGGCTATCTTATAGATCAGCTTACAGCTGTAATGCTTATTGTAGTATGTTTTGTTGGCTGGCTCATTCATGTTTACTCTGTTGGATACATGCATGGAGACCCGGGCTATCCAAGATATTTTGCCTATCTTAATCTTTTTGTGTTTTCAATGCTCATGCTTGTAATGGGAAACAATCTTGTTCAACTTTATTTTGGATGGGAAGCAGTTGGACTCTGCTCTTACTTCCTCATCGGCTTCTGGTATCATAAGAAAACAGCAGCAGACGCGGGCAAAAAAGCTTTTATTGTTAACAGGATAGGAGATTTTGGTTTTGCACTCGGGATATTTCTCCTGTTTATAAGTGTTTATGCTTTGAATTATACTGATGTTTTTCCAAAAATTCCCGGGCTTCAGGGTCAGGCAGTAAACATACTTGGCTGGGATGTTGATTTAATTACTCTTATTGCACTTTTACTTTTCTGCGGTGCTGTTGGAAAATCTGCCCAGATTCCACTGTATGTATGGCTTCCGGATGCAATGGAAGGTCCGACTCCTGTGAGTGCTCTTATTCATGCTGCTACAATGGTTACTGCCGGTGTATTTATGGTTTCAAGGCTAAATCCTATTTATAATCTTTCTGAAGTTGCACTGGCAGTTGTTGCAATTATAGGTTGTGTGACGAGCTTCTTTGCAGCAACAATAGGACTTGTTCAGAGGGATATGAAGAGAATTATTGCTTACTCAACAATAAGCCAGATTGGATACATGTTTCTTGGTTGTGGAGTTGCTGCCTATGGAGCAGGAATATTTCATCTTTACACTCATGGATTCTTTAAAGCATTACTGTTTTTGTGTGCTGGAAGTGTAATGCACGCAATGGCAGGTGAGCTTGATATTTACAAAATGGGTGGATTGAAAAAGAAGATGCCAATCACATATATAACTTTCTTAATAGCTGCATTGACTATTTCTGGAATACCGGGGCTTTCAGGATTTTTCAGCAAGGATGAAATTTTATGGTTTACCTATGCCTGTGGAAAGCCATATGGTAAATTTTTATGGATACTTGGAACAATAACAGCAGCTCTTACTGCTTTTTATACATTCAGAATTCTTTTTGTTGCATTTCATGGAAAATTCAGGGGTTCTGAAGAGCAGTTCAAACATGTTCATGAATCCCCTCCAATAATGACAATACCATTAATAGTTCTTGCAATTGGTTCAATACTTGTTGGTTACTTCTCTGTACCGCACTTTCTTGAACCAGTTGTTGGTGAACCAGTTGTTACAGTTCCTCATGAGCAGGAAAGATTTGTCATGATTGTATCAATTATTGCAGGGCTGACAGGAATATTTATTGCATGGTACATGTATATTTCTAATCCTGCTTTTCCAGAAAGACTTACACAGCGATTTTCAGGTATTTTCAAAGTGCTATGGAACAAATACTATGTTGATGAACTTTACAGCTTCCTTTTTGTAAAGCCTGCATTATGGTTTGCAGATAAGTTTATTGAGGTATTTACAGACATCAAGATCATTGAAGGAATAGTGAATGGCATTCCAAATCTCTGTTACAGAGTTGGCTCATGGGTCAGACAGGTTCAGACTGGATACCTTCAGCAGTATGCGATTTACATGATAATTGGAATTTGCATTTTCATTTTAATAATTCTGAGCATGTGAGGTTAAAAAATGCATGAACAGGTAGTAGTTAACAGTGGCATGAAAACAGAACTAAGAAAACACTGTTTGATTTCTCTTTTGCTTGTTATTCTTGTTGGTGGTGCAATAATTGTTTCAGGGATTTTTGCTAACAGTGTAAAGTATCCTGTTCTTACTACTTTAATATTCTTTCCCGTAGCTGGTGCAGCTTTTATTGCAATTTTGCCGAGAGCACAGGAGGAATTAATTAAATTTTTTGCTCTTGTTGTTTCAATAATAGAGTTTATCCTGAGTGTTCCCCTTTATATCTCCTTTGACAGGGCAACTGCCCAGATGCAGTTCAGAGAGGAAGCTTTATGGATTCCACAGTGGGGTATAAAGTATTCTCTGGGAGTTGATGGAATAAGTGTTCTATTTATTCTTCTGAGCAGTCTTCTTACCATTCTTTGTGTGACGGTTTCCTGGAAAGAAATAGATAAAAAAATAAAAGAGTTTTACGCTGCAGTTCTTCTTACACACGCAGGAATGATCGGAGTTTTCATGAGTCTTGATATATTCCTTTTCTATATATTCTGGGAAGCAATGCTTATTCCTATGTATCTTATTATTGGAGTATGGGGTGGACCGAGAAGAATTTACTCAGCAATAAAGTTCTTTCTCTATACATTTCTTGGAAGCGTGCTCATGCTTGTTGGAATCCTTGTTCTTTACTTCCATACAGGAACATCAGATATTCTGAGCTTGATGAAAACTCCATATCCATATAAGATGCAACTCTGGTTATTCTGGGCATTCTTTGCGGCTTTTGCTGTGAAGGTTCCAATGTGGCCGGTGCACACCTGGCTTCCAGATGCTCATACAGAGGCACCTACTGCAGGAAGTGTTATTCTTGCTGGAATTCTTATTAAAATGGGAGCATACGGATTCCTGAGATTCAATCTTCCAATGTTTCCGGAGGCTACACTTGCAATGAAGCCTTTCATGATGATTCTATCTGTGATAGCCATAATATACGGTGCTTTAATCTGTCTGATTCAGAGGGATCTTAAGCGTCTCATTGCCTATAGTTCTGTAAGCCACATGGGATTTGTAACCTTGGGTATTTTTGCACTCAATCAGCAGGGAATTCAGGGTGGAATTCTGCAGATGATAAATCATGGAATTGTTACAGGAGCTCTATTTTTATGCGTAGGAATAGTTTATCAGAGAACACATACCAGACTGATTGTTCATTATGGAGGAGTAGCTACTGTTATGCCTGCTTATTCTGCATTTTTCATGGCTTTCACTCTTGCTTCAATAGGACTTCCAGGAACAAACGGTTTCATTGGCGAGTTTTTGATACTTCTTGGAACATTCAGGGCATGGAAGCTTATGTGTGTACTTGCTGCTACTGCCTTAATTATTGGTGCAGCTTATATGCTCTGGCTGTATCAGAAGGTTTTCTTTGAGAAAACAAATCCTGAATTTATACATCATATTCATGGTTACGGTGACCTCAATGCAAGAGAGATTGTTACACTACTTCCACTGATTGCTGCTGTTCTTTGGATTGGCTTTTATCCAAATGCTCTTTTGAGCTTTATGGACAGCTCTGTAAAGGAGCTTATTAATCATGTAATTCAAGCGGGGGCGATGAAATGAATATACCGCAGATTCCTTTAAATTTTGAAGCTTTAATACCCGAGATACTTCTTACAGCATTTGCATCAGCAGTGCTTTTAGTAGGTCTTTTAAGAATAAAAAATGAAATCCTTGTATGGAGCTCTGTTGTTTTTGGAATCATTCTCACATTTTTGATTCCATTTTTTTCAGGTGAAGCCTTTGGGGGAATGTTTATAAATGACTTTCTTGGAGTTTATTTAAAAATTATAATTGCTGTTGGTGCCACAATCTCTATCCTGGTTCTTTCGTCATATATGAAGGAGAGAATGATATTGCTGAATGAAGGTATAGCCTTAATTCTTTTTGCTGCTCTTGGTATGATGCTTCTTGTTTCCGCAAGAGAACTTATAAGCTTTTTTGTTTCCCTTGAGCTTATGGCACTGAGCATTTATGTCCTTGTTGGTATAAGAAGATATGATCCGAGGTCAAATGAAGCAGCAGTTAAATATTTTATGCTTGGCGGGCTTTCTTCAGCAATAATGCTTTTTGGAATTGCTTTTATATATGGAGCAACAAATACAACAGATTTTCCTGCAATACTGAAGGCAGTATCAAATTATTCAGCGCTGGCATTTATAGGGCTCGCACTGTTTATTATCGGGCTTTGTTTTAAAATAGCTCTTGTTCCATTCCACATGTGGGCACCTGATGTATATGAGGGAGCTCCCACACCTATCACAGCATTCATATCTACGGTGCCAAAAGTTGCAATTCTTGGTGCTTTTGGAAGAATTTTGATTGAAATTTTCAAAGACTATCATATTGAGTGGAGCACTTTTCTTATCGTGCTTTCAATACTTACAATGGCTATTGGAAATCTTCTTGCTCTTCCACAGAGAAATATAAAGAGAATGCTTGCCTATTCAAGTATAGCTCATGCAGGTTATATTACTCTTGGATTAATTGTTGGAAGTGAGATGGGTCTTAATGCAGTTGTTGTTTATATGTTAATTTATACATTGATGAATATCGGTGCATTTGCAATGGTCATAGCATTTAATGAGGAAGACATTGAAAACTATAAAGGACTTCACAAATTTCATCCAGCTCTTGCTCTTGCCATGTTAATATTCATGTTCTCTCTCACAGGAGTTCCACCAACAGCAGGTTTTATTGTTAAATTCAATATATTTCTTCAGGCTGTAAAAGCGGGATTAAGCTGGCTTGTTGTGATTGCTGTGCTTTTTACTGTTATATCCGCATACTATTATTTAAGAATTGTTATGTACATGTATATGAAGGATCCTGTAAAGACACCTGAGCCGATTGTTTCAAGGGATCTTGAGATTGCCATTTTAATTTGCGTAACTGGAGTTACTATTTTTGGTATCCTGCCAGTATTTCTGATATAGTTATATTAAAATCTCGTAAAACTCGCATTTTATGTTCAAACATTAGGGCTACTGCTTTGTATTAAGAAATGTTACCAAAGTCGCTCAATCCAGTAAATCATCTAAGAGCTTTCAATTGACAAATTTATAATTTTTCATTTATTTTAGTAAGTGCTTACATGCCTTTTAACGGAGACGGAATGGATAAATTTAAAATATTTTTGATACTTATTTTCTGTTTTTTTCTATTATTTTCCTGTTCAAAATCTTCCAGGCAAAAGCAAATGCCTTCTGTCCCTGTTGTTGTTACAGAGGCTGTTTTAAAAGATGTTCCAGCTCAGATAACAACCATTGGAAATGTAGAGGCTTATTCTTCGGTTACAATCAAATCAAGAATTGAAGGTCAGCTAATTAAAGCAAACTTTAAAGAGGGAGATGAGGTAAAAAAAGGACAGCTTCTTTTTGTGATTGATCCAAGACCTTTTGAAGAGGCTGTAAGACAGGCTGAGGCAAATTTATTGAGAGATAAAGCTCAACTTGATTTTGCAAGGGCTGACCTTGAAAGATATGATGAGCTTGTAAAAGAAGAGCTTGTATCAAGACAGCAGTATGAAAAAATTAGAACCACCTATGAATCTCTTAAGGCAACAG
>Ga0078972_1004166_pt1 | contig 40816 bp, 20 predicted proteins | sample YelNatPaOPGAMG01_FD_67568 | JGI IMG/M metagenome (GOLD analysis project Ga0078972, IMG submission 67568) | Hot spring thermophilic microbial communities from Obsidian Pool, Yellowstone National Park, USA - OP-RAMG-01 (SPADES assembly) (version 2) | ecosystem: Environmental > Aquatic > Thermal...
AGGAATTTGTAAGAGACACGTCCTCTTACCTAAAGCAGTATTATCTTAGAGAACATTCTGAAGCAGAGTTCTCAGTAGACAAAAGATGGTTTGGTTGGAAAGTGGGACAAAAAAGAGAAGACAGGATTGATACTGCCTTAGCTTGCACCGATTTGTGGCATAACTTGTTCAATCTCTACTCAGCTTAATTCTGTCCCACAGCCGATTCCCGGGCTTTGCGTCAAAAGTATCCGTCTCGTAACTCGCGTACTTCCACATCATGCTCAAAATAAGCCTTGATGAGCATGCAGATATTTTGCACTATCCGTCTTCCCAGCGATTCTACTCTCCTCCCCTTCTTCCTTTTCTTGAAAAGGGGCTTGGTGAATCTTCTTTTGAATGCTAAAAAGTAGGCATCATTGTTTGAACGAAGATGATATTTCTCCAGCCAGCCTTGAGGATCTTTGATTAATTCCTTCAGCATCTTTTTCCATGCAGGATGCCCATTCTGGTTTAGATTGATCCTTCCTTTTGGATAGATGTATGGCGCCGCACCAACACTGGCTATGGTGCTGCAGTTGTCTCTTAAGAGGAAACCAGCATCTGCACATAGCATATCAACATCAAAGCCTCTTTCATTCATCTCCAACAGCATTGGTTCAAGCATCGGGCTTCCATTTGCAACACCATCCATGAAAGCTGCGGATGTTGCAATATGGAAGTGGTTGCTTACGATTACTGCCATTTTATCATATTTCTTATGTTTCTCCACTTCTTCACGGTCATTGGCATAATTATCTTTTATTGAGGTTGACAACCCAGTTGCATCGGTGCTGCATGATGTTTCCAGCTCTTTTATGGGTTCGCTAGTCATCTCAAAGAGCGTCTTCAGTATGTGCTGGACGTCCCTTCTTTCATATGCCCTCCCTATTGTTCTGAGTGATGGAATGGAAGCGAGACCCAACTTTTCCTTGAATAGCTCTGCCAGGCCAGAAGCAGTCCGCTCATTCACTTGGAAGTATAACTGCATGAGGATGACCTTTGCCAGCTCAAAAGCAGGTGTGGGTGGCCTGCCTGTCCCTTTTGGTGAATAAACCTTCTTATCTACCTCATCAACTGCAACACGGATGAACTTCAGAAAAAGATTTATTTCATTGATTTGGGCTTCATTATATGCTGACCAGTTGATGATTTTCTCCTCAACTGGCCTGTATTTGAATTGCCATCCTTCAGATCTTTGATTAGGTTATTCAATACCTCCTGTTCCTTCCTCATAACTGATCGCCAATTAGAGATTATAACCGAAGTTTTCTCCAACTTTCGTTTACGAGAGAGAATTAGAAAATTGCCGTCGTGGTGGATTATGACGCAAAGCCCAACTCCCTCTCCTGCCATCCGGCATCTGTGATTCCTACAATGACTTCTGTGTCTTTGGGAAGACCAAAAGCCTCTGGATCTACCTTCTGTAACCATCTTACATCCACATAGATTGTTGTTGATATTGCTCTTCTTGATATTGCTCTTCTTGCTTTTGCTCTTCTTGATATTGCTCTTCTTGATATTGCTCGGTTCCTGTCGTTAGCTTCTCTTCCTCTCCTTCGCCCGTCTCTTCCTTCTGCTCTTCCTTTCCGCCCGTCTCTTCCTTCTGCTCTTTCTTTTCTTCGCCCGTCTCTCCCTTCTCTACCTTTGACGTAACCTCCTTCTGTTCTTTCATCTTCTTTTTCTTTTCCTCCATCTTTTTCTTCATCTCGTCCAGGTCTTTCTTTATCGCGTCCTGTTCTTTCTTTCCCGTCTCTTCTTCCCTCACCTCGAGCTTGACTTCCCCTTCCTTCTTCTCGGACGGCTTCATCTCGGCCTGCACGTGTGCGGTCTGCTCGGTTCCTGTCGGTGGCTTCTCTTCCTCTCCTTTGCCCGTCTTTTCCTTCTGCTCTTCCTTTCCACCCGTCTCTCCCTTCTGCTCTTTCTTTTCTTCGCCCGTCTCTTCTTCCCTCACCTCGAGCTTGACTTCCCCTTCCTTCTTCTGTCCTTCCGTTCCTTTGCCCGTCTCTCCCTTCTGCTTTTCCTCCTCTCCGGGCTGCTGCGGTGGCTGGGCTTCCGCTTTTTTTACAAGATAAAATTTCTCTTTGAATAACCCCCAATCCTTTTGATAAGTTTCCATACGTTTTATAGTTGCATGTTCATCGTACAACTCGTCATTAGGACCTCCCACGATTATTCCATCATAGATATATTTATTAACCTCGGTATCGGCCTCAGAGACGTTTGGGAATTTTTTCAAAAATTTATATACATCTACGTCCCGGACCCAAGAATAAAGTCTACTGTCTCTTCTGATAAAATGAGCGATAATAGAGGCTTGATGTTTGGTAGTCAGTTCGACCGGAGTCATTTCGCTTCTAGGTTTAAATCTTATTTTGTCAAGTTTTTCAATAAAGTCCTTTACTGCCTTTCCTTTTTCTTTCACTATATTAGACAAGTCATTTTTCTCTATTATTTTTTCAGTAAGACAACCTATTATTTTCGTATTCCCTTTAGAATATGCAGCATCTAGGACGGACCAACCATCTGCAGAAATCAGTAGTTCTGGATCTGCATTGTTTTGGAGGGCTGTTTTTACATCTTCTACATTTATATTGGCAACGCTTTCTTTAAGAAGGTTGTTAGCGTCTTCTTTCTTCACCTCGGGCTTGACTTCTCCTTCCTTCTTCTGTCCTTCCTTTCCACCCGCCTCTTCCTTCTGCCCCTCAGTTGCCGCTTCCTTTCCTTCGCCCGTCTCTCCCTTCTTCACTTCCTTTCCTTTGCCCGTCTCTTCCTCCTCGGCAGGCTTCTCCTTGGACACGGCTCCTGTCGTTGGCTTCTTCCCTTCTACGCTCTCTACTTCTGTTGCAGTCTCTTCCTTCTTCTCGGACGGCTTCATCTCGGCCTGCACGGGTGCGGCCTGCTCGGCTCCTGTCGTTGGCTTCTTCCCTTCTACGCTCTCTACTTCTGTTGCAGTCTCTTCCTTCTTCACCTTGCCTAACCTGAGTAGTGCATCTCCTCTGTCGCGCAATATGCCCGCGTCATTTGGAGTTATCTTTAATGCTTCATTGTAGGCTTCCAGTGCTTCTTCGTATCTCCCCAAGTTGAATAGTGCATTTCCTTTGTTGTGCCATGCGTCCGCGTAATCAGGCTTGCTTTTTGTTGCATTCTCAAAAGCGTTCAGTGCTTTTTTGTAATTCTCTTCGCGCTCTTCTTTTTTCTCTTGCGGATAAGATTCTGCACGGTTGATATATATCTTCCCTGCTTCATTGTAGGCTTCCGCTGCTTCGCCAGCTCTATTCAAGTTACTAAGAACAACGCCTTTGTTATACAATACTTCTGGATCCTTCGGACGTGTAGTTAAGTACTCTCCATAGGCTTTAAGAGCTTCTTGATAGTTACCCATCTCGCGTAGTGCGTCTCCCTTGTAGCGCCATACCGTTGCTACAAAATTCGGAGCTAATCTAATTGTTTCTGTATAAGCCTTCACTGTATCGTCATATCTTTTCAATTTGTGAAGAACAACGCCTTTGTTGAACCATGCGTCCGCGTAATCAGGCTTGCTTTTTGTTGCATTCTCAAAAGCGTCCAGTGCTTTTTCGTAATTCGCTTTGCGCTCATTCTCGTCCGCCGACGCCGATTCTGCACGTATGATATATTCTTTTCCTGCTTTATTGTAGGCTTCCGCTGCTTCGCCAGCTCTATTCAAGTTACTAAGAACAACGCCTTTGTTATACAATACTTCTGCAAGGTTGGGATTTATCCTTAATGCTTCGTCGTAGGCTTCCAGTGCTTTGTCGAATTTCCGAGTAGAGTAATAAGTATTTCCTTTGTTGATCCATGCGTTTGCGGCTAAATAGGATTTAAGTTTGATTACTTCGTCGTAGGCTTCCAGTGCTTTTTTATATTTGCGCAAGACAGAAAGGGAGTTTCCTCTGTTATACCACGCTTCTGCATAATCTGGCTTTATCTTAATTGCTTCATCATAGAAAGCCAATGCTTCTTTTGGTTTGTTAATGTATAAGTTATTCCCTATTCTTAGCAAGACGAACTCTGGCGTTTCATTTTCTCCAATATATTTCATCTCTTTAGCAAGCGTCGGTCTCTCCTCTATGATATATCTTATAAGAGGGGCGCTTACGGTGGCATCCAACTTTTCAATATTTTCACGTAATTCGTTAATCCTCTCTTTGCTTATTGTAACTTCGGCTTTGTCCAGCGCGTCAGCTTCCTTGGCGAGTTTTAATGCACTGCGGTAGTCTATGGGGTGGCTCAACCTGACGTCTTTAAGATAATCCTCAATGTCTGGTTTGAATACCCACCATTTGCTTATTTTATCTAAGCGGGTCGGTTCGGTCCGAGTCACTCGTTCTACCAGACCCTCCTTCCCTCTTTCTCTTTTGAGGACGTATATCATCTCATTATTTTTGTTTAGAACTGCGATTTTATCTTCATTTAATCTAAGAAGCGATCCTCCTTCAATGCGGGATAGATCATTTTCGATTTCAAGAAAATTCACCAAGTCATTTGCGAGTTCAGATATTTTTATTTTGGAACCGCGTTTCTTGAAATCATCTAAACTGAAAAGCGTTTTAACTGAAAGAGGCGCCTCTTCCTCCTTCGCCGCGGACGTGACCTCTTTCTTCTCTTCCTCTTCCACCTTCGTTTCCGAAACCGCGGGCTGCGGTGGCTGGGCTCCTACTTCGGCCTGTGCGGGTGCGGCCTGCGGGGCTCCTGGCGTTGGAGGCTGCTGCGCCTCTTCCTTCTTCTCTTCCTCTTTCACCTTCGTTTCCGAAACCGCGGGCTGCGGTGGCTGGGCTCCTACTTCGGTCGGCGCGGCTTCTGGCGTTGGAGGCTGCTGCGCCTCTTCCGGCTTCTTCTCTCCCTCTTTCTTCTCCTCGGCTGCCTTGGGTGGCTTCTCTTCGGTCTTGGTCTCTTTCTTCCCGGTCTCGGCTTTTTTCATCTGCCCGAGTATCTCCGGGGTTATCTGCTTTGAATGCTCCTCAACGAGTTTGTCAGGAGGCACAATGGACTCACGTAGCTTGATGAGCGTATTCTTCGTCAATTCATCTATTGCAGCCCTGTAATCATTGATTTCCCTTGTGGTCTCCGCAATCTTCTCCAAGTATTGCGAGAGTTCTTCATCGGCTTTCTTGTATTTCGCTTCCCATTCACCGCCAGCAAGCTCCTTCCTTTCATCCATGTAAGTCGCAAGCGTGATTGCAATCCTCTGCAAACCAGTGGAGAGGTTCTTGAGTTCGTTCAAGTTTCTCAAATCCTTCTCGTAGAGCTCTTCTATTTTTTTCGCGTTTGCGGTATAGTTGCCTGCAAGTTGTTTTAACTGGGTGTCCAACTCGCCGAGTTCAAGCATCAACGCTTCCGTGATTTCGGCGGGCTTCTTCTCGAGCGCCTCTTTTTCTTCGCGCGTGAGGTTCCTGATCTCATCTTCCGTGATTTTTCTAGAAAGCTTCTTCTCAAGCGCCTCTTTTCCGTGCGTGAGCCCCTCAATCTCTTTCCCGAGGTTTGTCGCCTCCTTGTTGAGTTTCGCCTGTTGCTCGCGTTTGGCGGCTATGTCTTGCTCGAGTTGATCCGTAAGTTTCTTGACTGAATCATAATCCTCCAACTCGGCTAGATCGTATACGCCGGGTGCTTTAGCCTTCAGTTCCTCAACGTACCTCTTCCTCTTCTCGTCGCATGCCTTCGCTATGTCCGACAAATTTATTTCTAAGGCCTTCTTTGCGGCAAGCAGCTGATCTTCAATGTTAAGCAGTAATGTGCGTTGCGCGGCGTACTGGTCCGCAAGCTCGCCTGCTTCTTTTGCGCCCTTCTCAATTTGAGTCTTAAGGTTGGTTTTCTCTTCTATATCCTTGATGACTTTAGCAAGCCCCACTGCATCGATCTTCACGTCCGCCTCTTCTATAAGTTTAATCTGTTGACCTTGCACTTTCGCAAACTCATCCTTGATTTTCTTCTGCTCTTCCTCCGCGGCCTTCAAGTCCTTGTGAATCTTCTCGTACTCTTCCTTCCTCTCTTCAACCTGCTTTTTCATAGTTTCTGAGGTCTCTTTAAGCTTGTCCATCTCTTCGGTTATCTTTTCTGGTGTTCCAGCCTCTTTGATAGGCTTTCCTTTGAAGCGTTCCTCGGCAAATTCTGTTGCCTTTTTTACCTTAACAGCATTTCCCATACCTACACCTCCGGTCTTTCCGGAAATAATCATTATTTACATGGCGTGTGTCTTCGGCGGAAGCGCCACCATCCGCCAGCATGTCAGATAGGGGTACGGTGAATGTGAAAGTTTGAATGCCGTCATACTTCATGTTCCTACCTTCCCATACCCATCTGAAATTTGGTGTTGGGTAGTTTCTACGTAAATTTATGAGTTCCAAGTATTTAAATATGGGGGATTCCCGTGGGTTGTAGAATAATTATTCCGACGTAAAATGTGGCTTTTGACCAGATAGTTTGTAATTCGTTTCCGTCGGAAGCGCTTTCCTCGTGTTTTCAACCATCTCCGGTGAATTATTCTACAACGCACTAGAAAGAGTTTATGTCTATGTCAGCCGTGGAGCGCACAGGCTTTGCCAAATCAAAAACCACATAGGCTTTTTCCGCATTCTTGTAATCAGTTGAATTAAGGGTTAGCAGCCGGTTGTTGAACATCGCTTCAACCTTTTGCTGGTGCGCGCGAACAAGGACATTTGAGCCAACATCTTCCATGAACCTGTTAAATGCCTCTTCACCGAAAACCCTGATTCCTCCTCCTCTGCTGCTGGGGCCGAAATAACCCTGTTTGGTCTGCCACTTGTTTGTCTCGGGGTCGTTCCATACGAGCTCGCACAGGGCATCGTCAGTAGGATTAACGAGGTCCTTCTCACTCCCTATCTTATCCGTTATCCCACCGTGGATGAACAGCACACCGTTTGGTGCCTTGGCTGCAATGGGCAGCTTCATGAATAATTCGTCGTATTTCTTATGTGCCTCCCAGCCCTTATCCCTAAAGAGGTTACGGCATTCACCCAGGAATTCATGCGGAGATACGGCGAATTTGCGGTGCATTTCGTGGTTTCCTGCAAGCAGTATTACGTTGTCCGGGAAAGCCAATTTCAATTCAAGCAGAATGTCCAATACCTTTACTCCTGAAGGTTCTGATTCGTTCTCGGGCCGGTCTATATAGTCGCCAAGGCAGAGCAGATAGACCTTTTCGCCTTTACCAACCCTCTCAACGAAATTGGTTTCCTTGAGGATTGTTTCAAGGCAGTGGGTCCTGCTGTGTATGTCACCTACGACGATTACCTCTCCCTCGGCAGGCAGGTGGACGAGCTTCCCCTCACGCCAGGGCTTCCCTTCAACCCTTCCTCTTGCTTCCTCTAAATCGAAAAGGTCCATAGCCTTAGCAAGAAGATTCATCTCTTCATCATACCGCCGTTTTCCTGCCTTTCCCATGACTTCGTCAAGCGTCAAATGCTGTTCCTTAATCTCCGGTTTGACTACTTGCATGGTCTTGACCCCCTCGTGCGTGACTCCCTTTTTCGTCACTTCGGTCGGCGCGGCTCTTGTCGTTGGAGGCTGCTGCACCTCTTCCTTCTTCTTCTCTTCCTCTTTCTTCTCGGCCTGCGGGGCTCCTGTCGTTGGAGGCTGCTGCGCCTCTTCCTTCTTCACCTCGGGCGGTTTCATCTCGGCCTGCACGGGTGCGGCCTGCTCGGCTCCTGTCGTTGGCTTCTCTTTCTTTTCCTCCTTGGGCTTGACTGCCTCTTTCTTTTCGGTCGTCTTTTCTTCTGCCTTCTTCTGTCCTTCCTTTCCACCCGCCTCTTCCTTCTGCCCCTCAGTTGCCGCTTCCTTTCCTTCGCCCGTCTCTCCCTTCTTCTCTTCGGAAGTCATCTTTTCCAGTAGCCTTTTTAACTGCACCAGTTCAGTTTCAAGTTTATCTTTCTCTTTATTAAGCTGCAGAGCTTTTGGAAGATTCGGATCTCCGTTAACGTCTCCTATTTTTTCATTGACAACGCCATAGTAAGCATACATAGATGCGACATCAAGTTTCTCCACAGGGGGGTGTTCTTTTGACCACGTATCTATATTTTTCTCCCAATACTTCAAAATCTCATCTTTTAGCCCAAGTTCCTTGAGTTTATCATTGAGCCCGTCAAGTGCCGTCTTCAGTAACTCCTCTTTGGCAGGGGGATAGGCGGTTACAACTGCTTCTTTCAACCCCTGTATCTTGTTTAATGACAACCCAACGGGCCGTAGCTCCTTTTCTATCTCCGCTAACCTTGCGTCAATTTCTTCTATTCTTTCTTCAATCCCTTCCTTTGTTATAGGAGTAATTATCTTTGCGGATTGTACCTCTTCTTCGCGTATCGGTATAGCTACTGGAAGTTTTTCTGGCTTTTCAGACGGCACCTGGACAGGCTGGGCTACTGGAAGCTCCTCTTTGGACGGTTTTGCTTCTTTTTCAGTTTGAGCAGGGGGTGCTGCTGGCGTTTCAGGCGGTTTCTGCGGAGGAATACCGGGTAGAGTGTCAGCCACTTCCTTTTCAACCATGGAGAGGGTTGTCTTAAGCTTTTCAGCTTCATTTGTTTTAAGCTGCTTATCCAGAGATTCTACCTTTGCAACTTGTGATTTGGCATCATTTAGTGAATTCATCAATTGCTTATAATCTGAGTCTTTTTCAAGCTGTTCTGTGGAAGTTATGGATTGTGCCTTTCCCGAAATCGCTTTGAACGCCGCGTGTAACATATCAATATCTGAATTGAATTTTTTGATTGCTTCAGTTCTCTCTGTGATATACTTTTCTTTCTCCTCAGGAGTAAGCTCTTTTTCTTCTTCTTGTGCCATGCTTAGGCGAATGGACTCGCGGTTTGAACGGATATTTTGAATGCGAGAAAGGCTATTTCCATAAGCGATGCGCACATGGGATAGCTTCTCATTAACATTTCCACCAAGTTCTTCAAGAACCGCAGAGGCAAGGACTGGCGCGAGTTCGTGTATCCTTGAGTTGAACTCTTTGCGAGTCTTGGAACTTGACTTCTTAAGGTCAGTAATCTGGAATTCAACTGCAAGATTTATGCCCGCTGTATAAAACCTGTTGGTGAGTTCGGGTTGGATGAAATTGATTAGTTCATTTATCCTCTCTTTACCAACTTCTGGCAACTCTGCCTCAAGCCTCTTTTGTAATGTGGATAACGCTTCCTTTGTGATAGCCTGTGAAATATCGGCTAGTTGTTTGTGCATTGTGATGCTGATTGGGTATTTTCTGGTGATTAACAGTTCATTGCCGGAGTGGGCTACATTTACAATTCCGGAGATGGTGGTTGTTTTATCACCCATCGCACCTTCTATCGTTAGCAGGGATTCAAGAGTGGCTTGTTCACCATTAATCAATTTGTTCAAAGCCCCTAGGTCAATCCATTCATCCTTAGTAAGATCAAAGCCGGATTTCAGTTTTCCTAGTAAATTGGCGTAGTTGTTTCTGAACTCTCCTTCTCTCTTCACACGTATAAACTCGGTAGCTGTGAAGAGCCTCGTCCTGTAAACATTGTATCTGTTATTTATTTCTTCATCGGGCAGCCGTATCTCTTGCTCAACACCTTCTGCACTTTTACCTAATGCCAGGTTTCGAACTGTGTAGGATTCTGCGCTCCAACCAACTATCTCTCCCAAAATGTTGCGAACCGGCGCCTTTCCATATATGATTATTGCATTGGTTTCGCGGGCTGCACTTTCAAGCCTTGCCTTCGCGTTTGCCATATCGGAGGTTTTGCCTTTCGCATCTGCCGCAACACCATTATCCCCTTTCCTTAGCTCCCAACCTTCCAAGTCGCCAAGGTTGTTGAATTTGGCAATTAAGGAGCCCCCTTCTACCGGTATCGTGACGCGGGCTCTCCCATAACCGCATCCTTCATAAGCATTGCCCTTATCATCCCGTATAAGAACCTGCCCCGCCTGCTTCTCTATTGCGGTGTTGATTGGCTCTCTTTCATAATGAACGATGCCCTTTTTGTCCGCCTTCGCGTAAAGCCTGCCGCGTGCGAGAGTATCTGAACTAATATCGTTGTCCAGTTCCACTAACCTGGCTGCCACTTCAACAAAGTCCTTAACCCTTTCCTGCCAATCATCTGCGAGTTCAAGGCGGACAACCTCCTTACCATCAACAAGAGCGGTTTCTTTCTTGGTAAACGCATCATATTTGTATTTACCAAACAGCTCTTTTACTCCCTCGCGGACGTCTTTGTGAAGTTGTTTGGAGTAGTATATTATGCTGCCATTAAGCAGTCTTTCCTGTGTCTTTTCAAGCCCAATCCGCTCAGCAAAAAGCCTTTCAACTGCTTTTTCATATTCTGGAGATTTGTTGAAGTAGTCCTTATAGGTATTATTCAATGTTTCCGCAGTACCCTTGAATTCTTCAGGAACATAGTTGTACCAGTTTGTGCGGGCGCTTTTCAGTTCTTCAGGCTTGATCTTACCCTCACTGACACCTTTGCGGATGTTGGATTCTGCAATTTCGCGTAAGTTTGCATAGGCTTGCATCTCTTTATCCGTCTTTGCTATCTTCTCTCTCAACTGAGTTATTTCTTCTAGATTTTGTGGCGGATGAATTGTATACTCAAAAAGTTTTGCCCTGTCTGCTGCGGTCGCATCACTGATAATTTTGCCAGTAAGATAATCAACTTGGAATCGGGCGGAGTCCTTGGGTATCATGGCGTCCAAAGCTTTTCTCAGTTTCTTCATCTCTTCTTCGCGATTGCTAGCAATAAGGCTTAGGACGCTTTGCTTGGTTTCATATCCAAGCATGTGGGAAAGAACTGCGGATTCCTGATATTTTAGTGAATTGACATAATTACTAAGCACATTGCGGTTCTTTTCAGCCAACTCTTGTGCAGGCACATTGGCATCAAGAGGCAATAAAGCCCTCATTTTATCTATTGTGGATAGGATGTTCTCAACAGCCTTGCTCTCGGTTTTGAGAAGTTCCGTCTGCTTGTTCCTAATCTCATTTTCTTCCCCACTGAGCTTCTTACTACTATCGCTACTTTCAATCTGCATATTATGGAGAGTAAGGCCGTTAAGTGCTTTAGAAGCGTTATTTGAAGCATTCCCAACATTTTCAACGCTCTTTTTGATGTTTCCGATGCTTTTTATTGCATCTGATGGAGTTACACTGCCTTTTTCAATCCCGGCACTGAGCTTTTCTGCTTGGGCAGTAAGGCTTTTGACTGAATTTTCAAGTTCGTTTAGCGCCGTGGATAATCTGATTAAATCTTCTCCTCTCAAATCATGAAGTTGATCTACTCTAACGGCAGTAAACTGCCCAACAGGAAGTGCAAGCTCTTCCGAAGGTAGAACCAATGCTTTCTGGAGCGAGTTGAGTTGCAATTCTAAACCTTTTAATGCTTCTTCAGGTTCTTTCCCTTCCTTGACGGCTTGTTCAAGTTGTTCGCGCTGCGCTTTAAGCGCGTCAATCATTTTTCTAATTGCCTCGGCCCTGTTTTCACTATGCGAGGCTGCCTCTTTGCGAGCGGTGATTTCACCCAAACTGCTAAGCGCAGGAGGTGGTTCTACAGCGATAAGGCGGATTGGGAGACCAGACGCGGACTGGCTGCTATATAACACTGCACTGCCTGCAGACACAGGCGATTTCATATATGGAATGCGAGCGTAGTTTATCAAAACACCTGGTTCAAACATCCTGCCGACTGCCCTCGTATGCCACTCCTCGGGTGTTAGCATGCTTGATGGCCATTCAGACAATAGCCTATAGACTGATGGGTTTTGTGCAAAGAACAGAGGAGGTTGCCTTTCATGTGCTGTGATAAAGTGGATTTCTTGATATGGGGTGTAGCTTGGATCAATGTAGGGAGATTGAATACCGCCTTCAAGGAATTCTTTCAATGCGCGCTGCTCACCAATCATAGATTTGAGGTAGTCCCACCTAAGTCGTGAATGCAACGGTACGCCGAAATTTTCGAAAAATTCTCTGGCTATAATTTCATGAGGTAGTGAGAGTACATGATAGGTTGCAGGCCGCAAAGAACTGCTAAATGGAACCGCTACGACTTCGCCTGCTCTCTCGCCAGATTGTATGACCTTAAGCGCCCTGAATGCTTCGCGCTTTTTTATAGCTTGGAAAACAGGGTGCTCAATTGGGAATCCTAAACCAGCACTTCTTGTTGTGAGCAAAGCGCTTTGATGCTGGAGATATACAAGATCTTTCAAGATTGAATCATATCTGGAACGCTCTCTTACTACTGAAGTGACCCACATCCCGGCACGCGCTGTAAGGAGAGAACCACCTGCTATGAGCAACGGCATTGAAAAAGGCACTGCTATGGCAGAGGCTGTGGCTAGTGCAAAGCCTCCGATAATGAGGCCGCCGCGTATTGAGGAAGCCATTACCCGTTCAAACCTTGAAGCCTCCGTATGATACCAAGACTCATAAACATCTTTTGGAACAACGAGTTTGTCTGCGAATCTTTTTAGTACTGCGACCTTCCCTTTCTCCCTGCCTTCAAGGGTATATTGAGACATTAAGAGCTTGTTTTTGTAAGCTTCGCTCACCTGTTTCTTCATCTCTTCCAATGCGTCATATCTTTCTTTGAACTCCGGAAACTCCTTTTCAATCTCTATTTTCCTTCTTTGTGTATCTGTATATGCATAGTGTTGGCTAATGCGCGCACGAACTACCCGGTATTCAAATTCCTTCGCGGTCTTATACAGACCGTATTCAAGCATCTCTATTTCCCGGGCGATCTGCCACCTCTTGCTCTTCGCTCTGGAAACAGCATCTAGATTTTCAGCGGTCTTATTGGATTCGTAATTGCCCATTGCTTTGGCAAGCTCATTGGTGGCCTCAGCCAATTCCGCACGCTTTTTCTTTAAGGCATTCTCAAGCCATTTCGCCCTTGAATCAAGGTCTAATGGAATCTGTTTTGTAATCCGCCCTGAATTCAATACGCTTTGAGCAGTAAGCAGTGTGTTAATCTGCTGTGATTTCTCTGTCGCTCCTTTCTTCAACGACTTCGTTATGGATTCAGTTTCTTTAATTACAAATTCCTTTATGGCTTTTTGTATGGCTTCCGCTACATCCTCAGGTACGACAACCTTTCCCTCTTCTCTTATAAAGTGTTTTCTAAACTCCTCAATTTTTGCTTTCGCTTCGTCACTTTTGAACACAGAGACAAGAGTATTCCATCTGTCTTCTGAAAAAGCCAGTTTGTTGTCCAGGCATGCTTTGAGCTTTAGAAGATCTAATGCAGTTTTCGCTTTTGCTTCGCCTATCAATAAAACAAGCTGGGAATAAGGCTTCTCAACTTTCTCTGAACGTTCATCAAGTACTCTAAGGGCGGCTTCCTTTGCATTATATAAGTCAGATTCAAACTTTTTGAAATCTTCTGTAGTATAAAATCTGCGTCCTTTGACATCTAATTCCTCCCTAACCCCTGGAACTCTTATTTTTTGTATTTCCACTTCAATTCCTTCGGGCAGGAGTGGTGCGCGCCGTGTGAGATCAACCAAGTTCAAGAAGTCTTTTATCCCAGTGGCACGTTCAAGCAATTTATTGATGCGCACTTTCTGCTCTTCCGAGGCACCGAATGCTTTATCGGTTGTCCATGTTGCGAATAATGCCTTCGCCTCACTCGCATCCTTCTTGTCCTTCTCGCTGGTTTCGGGTTTTTCAATCAGCGCATCTAACTCCGAAATGGCTGCTGCTTTCAATCCTGCAAAACTGCTCGCACGGATGCTGTTTTGCAGCGCTTCTATGCGTATGCGCTCTGCTGTTGTCCCTTCTATATCTTTTAGGATTTTTGCAGATTCGCCGCCTGCAAGCGAAACAATCTCTTGGCGCATTGATTCGTATTTCTGCGCAACAAGCTGGCTCGCCTTATCATACTCGGATTGTTCTTCCTTGCTTACAAGCAAAAGCCCTTCTGTAGCTTTTTTGAACGTGTTTTTAATGACATCTATCTGCTTTTTGTCAACTTTGGTGATATCAAGAGCATTTAATGCGGTATCTATTCTCTTTACTTCTTCTGCAGAAAGCCCTCCACCCGCTTTTTTGCTTATGAGAAGTTGGCTCACCTCACGCCCTAAGTCAAACCTTAAGAAGTCCGATACATGTTGTATTCCATCTGTGTCTTCTGCAGAAAGTTTTTCGCCTGCTTTTTTGCTGAGAAGTATGCTGCTTGCGTTTTTAAGCCGACTGATGTTATCCTTCAGTTTATTTAATGCGGCGTTTATTTTCTTTGCTTCTTCTGCAGAAAGTTTTTCACCTGCTTTTTTGCTGAGAAGTATGCTGCTTGCGTTTTCAAGCCCAGCCATATACTGTTCGGATATTTGTTTAATCTGTTTTCCGAGGGAGTTTAGGCTCTTTGCCTTTTCTCCATCAAGCACTTGCAAGTTGGAAGCAATTACTTTGCTAATCGCTTCAATTGTTTTGGCCAAATCCTCCTTTTTGCTTACGGCAAGCACATCGGTGAGGAGAGCCTCCTCCTCTTTCGTGAAACCGGTTAAAAAGAGCAATTCGGGGCTCTCCAATTTCCTTGAGATGGATGCGAGGCCCTCAAATTTTTGGAGTGTTTCCTTCCCTAGTTGCGATTCAAGCAGTAGGCGGACGTTTGGATCCTCTACTGCATCAAGGGGGTTTTTGGCAAGTTTGCGGTACGCCTCAACTTCTTTGATATCATTCCCTATTCCGAGAACGTTATCTATGCGCTCTATGACACCATCGGAAAGCGCGCCTGCACCCATTGCAGCATGAAAATCGGCAATCGCTCTTTGCTTTTCCATCTGTTCTTGCTGTGCAAAAGCATGCGAGAGCACCTTGTCTGGTATTGCTTTTAGCGAGGTGGAAGCAGTCTCCAAAGCATCTTTCGCCATTTCACGTTGCAGTTTCAACGAAGCCAATTCGGCATCAATCTTAGCAGGATCGATTGTTTTTTCTTCTTTTGCACTCTCAAGTTCCGCTATGCGCGTGCTGGTTTCAAGAATCGCCCGCTGTGCATTTGACATGATGTCTTGCCAATAGAAAACATTTCCTGCTTCAATAGTACTAGATAGCTGTTGAACTATATCCTGATTTAACTTTAGGTTATATTCTGCTTCTGCCTTTGCTTCTGAAAGATTAGTTACCTCATTTTTTGCATTTTCTATGAAAGTATTTCGGTAATTCTCGGCTTCGGAAGCCCTTTTATCTGCGGCGTTATATGACTTTTCATATGTTTTTAAGTAATCGGAGTATTTGGTGGGTTCAATTTTGCTTAATTCATCTTGCATTTTTTGCAGCTTCTCCGCTTCTTGAGAATAAAGTTTTTGGAGTTCCTGCGCATGGGCAAGATTTTCGCGAGCCTGGGAGAGTTTGAATTCCAGGTATGGACTTTTTTCCTCTTCCGCTTTGAGCTGGTTCTCAAGCTGCCTGACTTCTTTCGCCCACCTCAAGGCGTCTTCGGAATATTTGTTTGCAACTTTTCTGACCGACTCATTTTCATTATTGAAAAAGTTCAGAACCTCATTTATCTCTTTTCTCTTTTCCTCTGGTGTGCCCTTTTCGCTTGCAGCCTTTACATGTTGATAACGTATTTCCTCCCATTTCTTCTCTTTTAACGCTATTTCTGTATTTTGGATTACTTTCTCTGTTTCCCTGTTTTTCTTTTCTATCTCCGCATCCAACTTAATTACGTTAGTTTCTGAGTCTTTCATCTTCTCCTGCGCATTTTTCAGAGCAACAAAAGTAGGCGCTACGACATTTTCTATGTTGACCATAGTTTTAAGGACGTGAGCAGCCGACTTGGAGTCGGCGATTTTGTCAAATTCTTTAGCAGCCCATTCCGCTCTTTCTGCCTCGCTGGTCTTTTTGGCTAGTTCATATTTTGCACCATAGTAAAGTACGTAAGCTGAAGAGTCCACAGGCATCTTTGTCAAGCCAGGAACGGATTCCACTCTGTACGTCCATTCGCCTGCGCTCTCCCTATAATGATCAAGCGGCGATTTGTGCTCCCCTATTCTTTCGCGAAGTTGTTGTATAGTCTCGCCTGTTTTTGTTATTTCGCCCTGTAGTTTGCCAATCTCTGAATCAAGTTTTTTGATCTCGTTTTCAAGAACCGCTTTGGAAGTTTCGTATTCATTTTTTGCCTTTTGGAGAGATATCTTCTCTGAATCACTAGCAGCAGAAATTTTTTTCTCTAAATCACTTAAGTTCTTATTCAGCCTGCTTAAGTCCCCATTTAGAGTCTCTCTTTTCCCTTCCAATCCTTTAAGGTCGGTTTCAAGCTTTTGCATTTTCGCTGAATTGTAACCGATGTCATAAGCATCCCTTTTTCTTACGGCTTCGTTGTATTCATTCATTGCCTTTGTGATTTTCTTCTCATCGCCGGTTTTTTGGGCGTTCTCAAGCTCTTTTTGCTTGGCGAGCACATCGTTCTCCGCTTTTAGATAATGAGACAGTGCTTTATTTTGAAGAGGCCCACCAGCGTAATAGTCCCTCCAAATGCGCATGTTTGCTTCAACCATCCCTATGATTCCGGGCGCATAACCTTTCTTTGCGGCCTCCTCAGCGTATATTCTCTCGGCTTCTCTTTTATATGCCGTCTTTTCGGTTGGTGAAAGATCCTCATAGCTCTTTCCTGGTGCGATCTTTGCGAGAATCGCGTCTTCTTTAAGTTTTGCGCGCGTGTACTCTTCTATTGCCTTCTCATAAATTCGCTTAAGTCCAGGAACCCACATTCCCCTCGGATCTGAATAACCGCTCAATTGCCTCTCTTTCTCCCAGATCATGTTGTTTAGGCTGCGTAGACCCGCCTCAGTCTGTGCGGTAGATGCCAAGGTGCGTATTACTTCTTTTGTGGTTTCTTTTAAGTTCAGGTCATTGAGCCATTTTTCTGCTTTTTCTTTTCCCTCCGATCTCATCGTAGCATATGTGATGGCAAGTTTTGCGTTGTTAATCTCGTTTTCAAGTTTCTTAACCTGCCCGCCTGTCATTTTTATGGTGTTGTTTTCCAATTCCATCTTGAGGCGCGGGTCTTTTTCAGCCTTCATCATCATATGGGTTGTTCTTCCAAGTTGAACAGTATTTGATAGGAAGTTGCCAAAAAGCCGCGTGCCTAAGCGCATCTGTAGAAATGTGCCTCCAACAAGAGGGATAGAGGATGTAAGGGGTGCAAGATCACGAGCGGCTTGTAAGAATTGTTTGTGGAGAGCGTCAGCTTGCAATGGAGACATACCAGGGACCATACCTACTCTTCCGCGCGCAGTTGTTTCAATTGCACCACCACCAAAACGCAAAACCGCACGTGTGGTGGTCCCGCTCTCTCTTCCCACGGTAGCAACCTTTTTTAATTCACCAGGCTTTTCACCGGGAACTGTTTCTACGGTCACCTTGAATCCTGTTGGCAATTTTCCTCCTGTTGCATATTTGCGCTCTGCTAATAAGCCTGCGATGCCTTCTCTCCTGGCCTTAAGTAATTCTCCACTGCTTAGTTTCTTCTCAACTACCCACTTGCCGCTACTTGCATCATACTTTTGTAGCGTGCCGGTTCGCTGGTCCAGACGATATTGTTTGCCATCTTTTACTTGGTATATATACCTGCCAAGAATAGTTCTGGATGCTCCGCGCACCAACAGGTTGCCGAGCCTACCGGGCGCACGAAGGGCGAGGGCGAGCCCGGCAGTCATTGCGCGCGTAGTCAGCCCACCGGTGAGCTCCCTAAATGCCCGCCGCATGGTTACGCCGGATGGGGTTTGAAGAGCCCATTGCCTCGCGCGGTATTGCCTTAACGTCTGTTTCTTTGGAGATGTAATATCAAAGAAAGCGAGCGGGCTCTTGCCTTGAGCATAAAGTGCTGCGAATAACAGTGCAAGGATTAGGAAAAAGGGAAAGCACATGGAAAGCCCGCCAACGTCAAAGATGAAAAACGATTGGGGGCTTGCAAAAGTGGGTGGTACAACTGCTGAAATCAGTAAAAAAACCAATGCCACCCTCGCCACGACGGCAGATGTTCGTGCCATCAAATATTAGTTGGTGCAAAAGGGATTTATATAAGTATGCGAATGCGCATGCTAAGCTGTGGCACGCGGTTGAGGGTGCCGCCAGTCGTAAACTATCTTTCCAATAAGGGCAAGAAGAATTATAGCGAATGGGGCGATTATTGAAAGCTCACCAACCGATAATGGGAAGCCTCCAGAGTAATATGGCTGGATGTCAAGCGATTTGGCATATTTGGAGTCAGGAGGTGGATCGAAAACTGCTATTACGCGATGCCTTCCCCAGCCGCAGACTTCGTATGTGTAGTTGGAAGTCCAACCATCCGCGTTTGTCTCAAGCGCTGTAAGGAACCCGTAACTTCTCAAGCATCTGCCCGAACCGCTGCATATTTTCCCATAGTCCCCATCAACGCACTTGGAGCCTCCGCCACAATCAAAATCACTGGTGCACTTCCTTGCATGCATGCAAATTGCATTATTGCCGCAGTTGCTGTTCTTTGAACATGCGGACTGGCTTACTCCATCATCTGTTGTTCCCGTATAGCAGCCGTTCTCGGGGCAACCACAGACAGTAGTATCTTTATTTTCAGGGTCGTTTGTTTCGCGCACGTATTCTGGCTGTGTTGTAGGCTTGCCATTCGCATCGGTAACTACTTTATATTCGTAGAACTTAATCCATTGGTTTTCAAGCGGATTTGATGCGGGTTTGTCTGGCTCATCTATCCTTTGGTATAGCAACCGTGCCCGTATTGTGACGTTGGTTTTATTTGCATCAACAACATCCCTGGTAGGAGTCACTTCAAGTATGGTTTTTGTTGGAAGTTTGAAGTCAAACGGCTGATCCCAAATGAATGAATTATTGAATCTGTCGTAGAATGTCCAGTTTACTTTGTGGAAACCGAGAATCTTTTCGTCAATCACTACAAAACTCGCAAATTCGCTGTTTGCAAAGATGAACAACCCGCTTGCATTCTGGTATATGCTTGGAGAGAATTTCTTCGGCTCTACTTTAATTGTGCCGAAAACTGCTGCGTGGGAAGATAATGGCGTAGTCTTCAAGGTTAGGTTTTCGTCTCTTGCATCGGTTATTTCTATACGGAACAAAGCGATGAATTTTTGGGAGCTGCTCTTTTCAGTAGAGCCGCCCATGCTTATTGTATCCGTTATCGGGTCTCCAGCGGAGTTGATTCCAAATAGCTTTACCTTAGCGCTGCTGGACTTGTTTGATACAACTGCAATTCCTCTATCGTATGGCGTGAATTCAATAAGCGCTGAACTCTTCTTGTATTCGTTCTCAAGCACATCAGTAAACTGTGTGAGCGGCGTAGGGTTGTTGGAGGCTGTGAATGTGAATGTCTCATTCGCGCCATCTTCAATAATGATTTTATAAACTGCGGACCAATTTGTTGTGCTATCTATTTGGTGAGGGACTTCGGCCGTATCGCTTCCTGTGAATTTGTAGTTCGCTTTCTTTGTCTCGCCATCCGCGGAGATGCCATAAATAGTTACGTTTGCTGTAGATTTATACAGCGTGTAATAGTTTTGGGTATTGCACGCCGAATAATATCTCCCAGTGACGACATCTTTGCATTCTTCGTTATTACCGTCACTGCATGCCATGCAGGACTGCACACCCTCCCGCGGGTAAAAGTTAGCGAGTTCTGTTATTATGCGGTCCTCGTGCTGACATTTGCAATAATATTGTTCACCGGCTGTTTTGCACCTCTCTGTGCTCTCCTTCACTTCATTGACGCAGAAGCTCTCTATGGGCTCTGTATCGTAATCACATACGCAATACCAAGATTTCCCGGAAGTAGGGCATTCGCTTATATCCTTTCTTAGCGTAGAACATTCGCCTTTTTTGCCGTTTTTATCTTTATATCCGCTGCAGATTGCCTTGGCGTTGTCGTCATTGCTGCCGCAAACTTTTATTGCACGGATGTGGGTGGGATACTTAGATTTGCATTTCTCTTTTGCCGCATCTACTGAGTTGGCACAGATATCTGTGGAGCTTGACTCTATGGTTAATACCGTGGAGTGGTTGCAGCAGATGTTTTTGTGCGAGGAAACATTCAGTTTTGGTTTGGTGGTTTCGATTCCTGAGATGATGGATTGAGAAGACAGCGACATGCTAGTCGTGTCGCCAGTAAATGCCAAAGGTCCTACCACATTTACGATAAGTTCACTGTCCTCAATCACTTGGAACTCATCCCCAAATTCTGCTCCACTACCTCTAACGAATGTGATGCTTGTATAGTTGCTGTTTAGTGGGTCTTTTGGAGACACGGGGTACTTTGGCATATCGCCGGTAATTGCAACAAAACCCTCTACTGGGCCGCCAGTTGCGTTCTCGCCTATCAATGTAAGAGATGTGCCGCTGTTTACTTTAATAGGCACAACCATCAGATGCGTACCGCCCTTCGGAAATTCGTCTGCGGGCACGAGGGCTCCTTCGCTTGGGGTTGTATAGGATGAACCGGCTGGAATGTATGGGTAGGTTGCAGTATGCCCGGGGATATCAAAGCTAGGTCCTTTGTCCAGCGGTTTATTGAAGTAAACAGCGCCCGAAGCGCAGTTTAGATTGCCGCTGTCGTCTGCTGCACAAATCTTTACATTTGCATCGTTTCCAACGCCGGTAATTTCAACTGAGGAGATGTTGGTCCATTTTTTAAATGATTCAACAGTTATAGTTTTCTCGCAAACGACACATATATGCTCCTCGCAATCCCACTCATCTCTTTCACCAGCAGTACACGAACGTTGGGTATATCCGGATCCACAGCCGGTGAGACCGCCACAGATCACATGCTTCTCAGTGGAGGTAGTTGTTGAAGCCGTGCCATCAGTCCATTTGCTCGCTGCGCAGGAGGTGGAAACGGAATAAGTGTCTGCATCTGAAACCCCTTCTGAATTTATCCCTGATATTTTTACGGTGAGGTATACAGGATCGGGAGTATCAGAACCGTCTGGCGCGCGCTTGCTTGCACATGCTACGAGCCTGCATCCGCCTGTGCCGCATGAAAGGATTTGCGAAAGTTGGTTGGGGGAAGGTTTCATCGGATAGAAGTTGTATGCTTTCTGGAATTGCCAAATCAGGCTTGTGTTTTCATACCCTGCCCAATATGGAGTTGGCGGGTATGTACTTCCATCAAAGAACTTCTGGGCATCCACATCATAGTATCGTTTGGAGGGGTCTTTAGGCGAAACGTTTTCGTAGATGTCAACATTGGTGGTGATGAATTCATAACCGTAGTATGAATTGTTCCAGCGCGTATAATTGAAGTGATAGCTTGAATTAGCCATGTACGGCTTACTGGAATCGGATTTACCTTTCACATTATCCAGTACTACGAAATGCTTTGTGAAGAGGCGGGAGGTATACGCTTCATACTGTATGTTTGGAAGAACTTGGGGTGCTGGGGATTTCGTAGTTCTGTAAGGCCTTTGGAAAACGACCGTAAATATGCCTCCTTCCGCAAATGCCTGAAGAACAGGCGTCTTTTGCCGTGCAATGCCCCAGATAGTGCCCGTTTGTGAAGATAACTCATTGCCGTTCTTACAATTTACTTTTGTAATTTTGGCATTTGGATAGGTGACGTTTATCAAACCTTCTATTGTAGTATTAAGGTAAAGCCGCATGTATTCTTCCTTTGGCAGCTTTGCCACCCCAGTAGTTGTGGTGGAGCCTGTTTGTTTGCCTGCTGATGCAGACGCCCGCGATTGCTCCTGCTGGCATACATCCATCTCAAGCCCTGCCTTATCTGAACAGCCCTTGCAGTAGATGCCTGCTGAAAGCGTTGAGCGGATGATGTCCGGGTAGACAATTACGTCTATTGGCTCACCCATGCCAGGGTCCCCATCTGAGCCATATTTTCTTACCTGTTGTGCGGCAGACTGGAAAGATGCACTACTGGAAGAAATTGTTGTTGAAACCCTCCAGATACCATTGTTAGCATCCTCTGCATTGCGTACTGGGAAGTAGATGTTCATGGCATCGTCAACGAATATGCCATCAATCCTCGCATTGTCGGAATCTGTAATTCCGAGCTTGCCCGTAGTGCCAAAATGTCCACCAACGTTCCAATCCCAACCAACCGCCGACGCATATCCTGGACTTCCGTCAATACCTAGACCTCCCCACAATGCGTTTGTTTCTTTTGTAAAACCGTCATATGTGGATCGCCTATAACGCCCTCCTTTATTCACATCGTAGACGCTCGCTTTTATAACTAAATGCAGGAGAGGTACATATTTCCCTTCGTCGCTCTCCCAATAGACACGAATCCAATTCTCAGTGCGTGTATGGTATGAACCACCGCCGCAGTAGTTACATAAATCAGACGGAGAAGACGAAGTAAGTGCCTTTTCATAGCTCATTGAGCGTGTACAAAACCACCCGCATGATTCATAGCAAAGGGCACAACCACCTCCTCCTCCTACTCCTGCTCCGTAGCAGAATAGTCCACCAACAATTCCACCCACTCCGGCGCAGAGTGCTTCCCAACCAAACCTTCCTCCGCAGCGGAAACTGTCACAATCATAGTCCGCCCCATAACCCTCTTTTCTTTCAAATGTAAGCCGGTCTACAACAAAGATGAAACCCTTCTTATAGAAGACTGCAACTGCTTGGTGGTTGGTTTTATCTGTATCTTTTGGGGCAGCGTATGCATACTTAGATGAGTAACAAACGCCTGTGAATGTACCCCCTTGCTCACATACGCCGTTATGGCAATTACTACTGCAATGAACATCTTGGCCAAGCTTAAACTTCCCAGTGCTTGCATCCCAAGAACATGCATCGGTTTCATAATCCACGCCCTCTTTACTATCCCACTCCTGAGCAGTATTATAACAATAGTCATCCCAGCATCCGGAACCCAGGTGTCTGCAAGGCATGTACAAGGAGATTTCGTTGACTTTTTTTATGCCACTCTCGTTGAACGCAAATACAAGAACCTTTCTGCCGGAGTCTGCTACGTAAATCTTGTCACCGCGTGCGCTTACTGCAATGTCTGCGCGGTCCCGTTTAATTTCCGTGTCTGTCTCAGATAACGTATCTATATGGACTGGTGCCTTTCGTGCATAAGATGTATTGGTGGTATAGTTTGAATTCAAAACGTGGATTACGAGTTTGTTGCAACTGTCTTCATTAGCATTATCACCCTTGCAATTCCCTTTACCATCAGGGTTTGTGAAGCCAACTATGTAGATGCGGTCCCAGGAATCGTAAGCTACACCATAAGGTTGGTATTTACCTGTATACTTTATTGAATCCGAATCATCAGGATCTTTCACTGTGTCTACCCGGAGGCTGCCTTCTTTCGGGATAACATCTACCATAAAGGTCGCTGGATTTGTGTCTGTTCTTGTTGCTTTAAATACGAGGACGCGGCCGCTCAAACGGTCTGTAACGTAGATGTTGCTCTTCTTATCAACCGCCATTCCACCCGGTAATCCAATCAGTGCATTATGAGATGGGTCTGAGGGGTATTCTTCAAGCGCTTTTCCGCCTTCTGCCGCATACCGCTTCAATTTTCCAGCCCTTTCCAATGTGAATAGTGCTTCAAGCCCGCGTATTTCATATGGGCTAAGCGGGTGGTTAACCGACCCGCCTTCAACTACTGAAGCATTTGTCATGTTAAAGGTTGGGAGCGATGTATTGCCCGTCATTGTTGCAGAGAGGTTGAAGTAAAGCGCTTTTATTGAGGGTGAGCCGAGTTGGACCTTAAAACCAACGCCTTGGTCGGGGGTTTTACAAGTCGTATAAGGGTCCGTTTGACTTAGCCCTTTGAACCCCCAGCCCCAGAGGAGTTTGGGGTAATAGAAACAACTGCTGTCTCCCGCTTGGCAATCCGTTTTGCGCATAAAATCAAAATCGTTTGCTTTATCACCCGAAAGGTTCAGGTGGTCTGAGATTTCCTCATCTACCTGCGGGGTGAAAACGAACTGCTTCAGACAGAATAAGCCCGGACCTGTTTCAGGATCGAATTCACCGCTTGATGAATTCAGGCACAATCTAACCTGCGTGCGAGAATATCCGTACGCACATATTGCCTCATTTCCTTTCATTGTTTTGGAATTGCTATCCCAACCAATGTACTGCTCTCCAAGCTGGTAGTTTTTCCTATTTACGATATTTACGGGCGGGTAGTTGGTAGTTTCAATCATATTGTTTTTCATATCGGTTGTAGGTTTTGGGGGATCAATGTATGCCTCAAGGCATTGCGATTCAAAGATGGTTGTTTTTGCCAACCCTTCCTTCAATTTTGTGGTATCATCACCCGGAATCTGGCCAGTAACATTTATTATTATCTCACCGGGTGCGCCAGTGGGCGTCACCTTCATGCTGCAGGAGCCGTAAAGAGGATCAACAGTGCAATTAAGTATCCGTCCCTCATGAGTGCCGTTTGAAAGTTTCCCTGCCGCTGAGCCTGTTGTTGTTAGGTTAAATTGGAAGACGTACCCCTCCTGCCCTGCAACAACATTGCCTGCAGCATCATGCAGATACGCCGTAACGATATATGGAATAGACTGACGTGCCTCTGTTGGCGCACTCACAAAAATACTCTCTGGATGGCCTGTAATGTGTATGTCGGCAGAAGCACTAATAGAAGATGAAATAGGATATGCAGTGATTTTATACCAACCAGGTTTGTCCAATTTAAGCTTGAAAATTTTTGTTCCTCCGCTCATACCGCATTGAACCCACTTTAGATGATTATCATTAGCTGCACAACCAGTAGTGCTGCTACCGGAAAGTTTGAAATTACTTATCCCGGAAAGAGATTCCGCGCTGAAGTTAACGTTACCCGTATATTCATAATCGCCATATTTATTGAAAATAGAAACGTTTGCTTCAAATTCCATGCCTGCCTCTCCGGAATTTGGCAGAATAAGTTGTATTGAAGCAGGTTTGGGAGGGTGTTGAACTGTAACTGTCGTAGAAGCACCGAGTGAGAGATTACTAAGCGGGTAGAAGGTAGTTGTAATGCTATATACCTTCTTTAACGATGTTGGGCCACCTGTTGGTAGTTGGCATTCACATAGATATGGCGTGGAACTATCGCAAATATCCGGTGGGTTTATTATAATCTGACTACAACTTCCACCTAGGGTTGTACAGGTGGTCATCGCACCATTATACGAGTCGTTACAGATATTCACCACTGTTGGCCCCGAAATTTCTACGCTTTCATAAGCAGGGAGCCTAAATATATGGTCGCCTTTATCATCATAGGTGTAGCCCCAACTACATGAACAGTTGGCTTCTTTTGAATTGCTGTTGCACTTGCCTTTGCTTCCTCCTTCTATCTCATTGTAACGTATGGATTCTGCGGTGCATTGTGAGGTATTAAAAGTGATTGTTTTCTTTTCTGAGCAATCGGTTGACTTTACACAGTAGGCGATAACTTGAGTTGCGTTAACCGCACCCCAACAATTTAGTGAAGTAGGGTCACAAGATGTGCCAAATCTGAAAAATTCATCCAGAGAGGTATCCGTATACTCGTTTCCTGCGAGATCTTTTACTTTAACTGTGAAATTCATTAGATGTGTTGCAGTAACTGTAGAAGATTCAACCTTTGTGATTTCAATGGAACCTACGTTTGGTGCGTAATGGACTTTTATGCTGCCGGACGTTGCAGATTCACTATTGTTACTGATTTTAACTTTGAAGGTCTTACCTGCTTTTATCCCACAAACCTTTTTTTTCTCAGTCGTAGTGCCATCTTCTATATTGTGCACCGTAATGCTTGAGGCGCCATTCAACCAATCTTCAAATTTTGCTACGCTTGAATCAGTTACTGTCATTGTACAGCCTTCGCTTGGGCAACGAATATTTATGCCGTAAACTTCAATACACTGAGTTGCGCGGACTTTTGAACTTTCTATAACTACATTTGCACTGAATGTTATGTCCCCTAATAGCACCAACAAGAAGAATATGAACAATAGGTGAGAAAATTTACCCATGGATTTTCACTTTATTTACACTACTCCTTCAATTTTATTTGTTTTAGTTATATATTAAGTTTTTCTAAATCATCCTGCACGGCCGAGTAGGACACCGAGAGCATCCACGTGGGTGAGGATTATCCTGCGGTTGTCCATCTCCATCTTCAAATTTACGGAGAGGCGTGTGGCGGAGGCGGCGAGTTTGCGCTCAAATTCCGCCATCTCTTCTGCGCTCTCAAATACGATATAGTTTCTGCCCTTCCGCGCAGCGAGGAGGGCGCGTGTTATTGTTTGCTCCCCTTCATAGATATGCACGTAAATATTTTCTCCCCTGTAATTCACGAGGATGTCGCAGTCTGTTCTCTGCCCTATGTCTGTGAAGAGAACGGCGTTATTGATGAAGAAGTTGCGCAGGAGACGGAATATTGTGAGATAGCGTGGGCTCTTTCCTGAAACACCTGTCCACACCTTCAACCCATACAGGCCCAGATAATTGAAAGCCTCGCCTGTTTCTACGAGCTGGCTTAGCAGTTTCTCCAGGTTGTAGTCACTTATCAAGATAGGCTTGCCTTGGTAAGTTAGCTTCTTCCGGACGTTTGTTTTTATCTCTTGGGTGGTGAGCGGCATCCATTTCCACCTATAATCCTTGTTCACATTCTCAATCAGATTCACCAGCGAGTACCGCGAAATGGGTATGCGCTCCTTCTTCTGCGGTGGAAAGTCAGGAACATCTATGGAATATTTGGGCGGTTCTGTCCGCTGTAGAGCCACACCGAGGATGGCAACTATTATTATAGCCACGATTATAACCTGGTTTTTTGGATCATCAAAGAAGGTGGTCATTCTGGGGCGGTTGAGGGTGATTGTCATCGTTTTGCCTGTTGCATCAAAAACGAATTTGTGGTCCCCGAACTCTGGCGTTTCTTTTGGTTTGAATGAGAATTGGCCCGCAGAATCCGTGGTGACTGTTGTTTCGTATTTACCATCCATGGTGAATTTTACCTTCGTGTTAGGGACAGGAACACCATCAGAGAGCAGGGCAAATTTGAATGAAGGCGGATCCCAAAAGCTCTCCACTGTACTTATCGTTACTTCGGGTATGTGAAGGAAGGACTGCGCATATACCTTTCCGCTGAAGTCCGTAACGCGCAGTATGTGGTTTCCACCGGAGAGATTTACGTTATACCGCATGTTCCGCTCGTAAACCGTGACAAAAGTCACTGTGCCGAGATCTTGCTCCTGAACCTGATCCCCGCCCTTATACGCCTTCAGGAATATGTTTATATCACGGGGTTCGGAGAAGTTCTCCCTGAACTCTATGTTGAAATTCAGCGTTGACCCGTTAACGCCAATCGGGGAATGACGCATCCTGCCAGTAACAGGATTTGTGACATTTATATCCATGTATTCGCGCTTGAATTCCTTGTACTTGCCCTCTTCTGTGGCGTTGAAACTGTAAGTGGTTATATACAACCGCACATTGCCGCCGTTCTCATTTGACGGGGAGAGAAACAGCGTATCGCGGAATGAGTTGTTGTTTTCCTGCGATTCCACTGTGTTAGCACCTTCAGCAATTGGAGACATCCAATCGGATTGGTAGATCAATTCAGCCACATCCCTACCTGCGGCCGCAGGACCGCTCTTGCTCCAACCGAGATCAAGCGTATCTGGAAAAACTACAAAATAGCCGTTGTTCATCTTTTTTGCGTAAATCGCATTTGCAATAGTGGTGACGTCTTTCCCGGTCAGGCTGAACTGGCTCTGTTCAAGGTTGTAAGGTTCGGATGCGCCCGCGCCGGGGTTGGCGGAATATGCGATGTCCATCTCGCCCAATGCCGTTTGTGGAACCTCCTTCACAACGCCGTTCCGGTCAATAGACAGACGAAAATCTGAGCCTATATAGATGATAACGCAACCGAGCTCTGTAAGGCGCTTGAGGTTGGCATCCGAACGGGTGTCAACCATATCCGCAGGAATCCTTCCTGTCGGGACAATAATTATGCCCTTTTTGGTAAGCCTTTCAAGCTGGTTTATCTTGAGCGTTGTGAGTGTGGAGTTTGCAGGTATCATTCCATTCCGTTTCAGGCTTCGCTCCAAAGAAGATGTAAATTGGTCTTTTCCCGTGCACTCATCGCAAGGATGGTCCAATAGATATACGTCGGTTGGAAGGGAGGATGGATAAAGGCGTGCCTCAAGTTCAACTCTTGATATGCCCTCTGAGGAAAATGAATAAAGGAGGTAGATGGAGCGTTCGCCCTCCGCACCGTAGTCTACGACGCCTGTTTCAGTTATTGAAATACTGTAGCTTGGTAATTTAGTAGGCTGCTCGGGGGCTGCCGCTCCCTCCGATATGAGTGATTGAACATATAGGTATAGCCCTGCAACTAACAAAACGGATATGATGGCACCGATGATTAATAGCCTCTTCCAGTCCATCTTAATACTACTCCTTTGCGCCTATTAAGCGGGCAAGCAGGGGTCTCAGCATCTTCGCAAGCCCTGACTCCTCTTTTTCAGCGATTCTCTTCTTTATTGTGTACGCCTTAACGAACTGAAACCTTTTCTGCGTGATCAGTATATAGGATTTTTTGACTATCTTATATTGGGATAAACCTCCCTCTGCCGGGCTTTCGCCCTTTTCCTTTTGCACGCCCCCTTCTTCAGCCAACCAACTCAACCCCGCAACTCCAAGTAACCTTGGATTACCATCTTGTTCAATACCTCCTCAACACGGGATTCAAGCACACCATATTGCTTGGCGAACTCCGTGATGTTTATCTCATTCCTGTGTACATCAAGCCAGTCCTGAATCCTCGCCATGAGCGCCTCATCGCTGTACGCCTCAAGCTGTTTAACGCGGAGCAGGAGCTCGTCGTTTTTGGAGCGCAACTCAATGAGTTCTTTGCTAATCTTGGAGTTGGATGCTTCAAGCTGTTCGGCGCGCTTCTTCAGATCAAGGTAGTCGTGCTGGAGGGCATCATATTTGGCGAAGATTTCGTTATAATCTGAGGATGCAAATTCCGTTATTTCCTTGAGAGCGGATTGAAGCATCTGGTATAGGTATTTTGTATCTATTTCGTAAGCGTCTTGCAAAAGGGTAAGAACGTTGAGCAGGTGGCGATATACGTCTATTTTGCGCTTTCTTGGGCTCATGCCGGGAATTATGGTATAAACCACTTCTATCAAGTCGGGCTTTAGGTATATTGTGGAGAAAAGGTATGGGTTTCGGTGTATGTCCCTGCTTTCAACATTGAGAACAGCAAGATAATCTGCCTCTTTTGCCAGTTCTACGAAAGAAAGCGTTGCAAGCAGGTCAATTATTTCATCGGGCTGCTTTATGCGCTTTGCAAATAGCTTAAACCCATCTACCCTTGGGGATTCCACTTTCTCCTCAGCCGCCTTCTGTGGCGGTGCCGCACTTGTTTTGCCAGCCTCTGGCTTCAGTGGGTCAGGCATGAAAATCACCTTTTCTTCTTTTTACCTGCTTTTACCTTTTCTTCATTTGCCTTCTTCTCCTTCTCCGCTTCATCAGACTTTGGAAGGATTACTTTTGGGTAGTACATGGTAAGGGCAAGCAACATAACAAAAAGCGCCGCTATGGGGGCCCAAAGAAGAACAAACAGCGAAGAGGATGAAAAGAGTACTACGAAGAAGGCGGCTGCCGCTAGGATACCGTACCACATGAGATATTTTTCAAAACGTGCGCGCTTTTCTTTTGCTTTCTCAACGTCCTCCTTGCAAACAACGAGTTTATTGCCTGTTGAGATTCCAAGGCGCTGCTTTATTGCGCGCAATGTAGATAGAACAACATCGTCTTCAACCGGATAGCCGGTCTTTTCCTGTCCGCAAACTATGCAAACCTCTTTCGCCATAAAATCAACTCAATCTGAAAACACAACCTCCTGTATTCTATCTTCATCAAGGCCCGCTTTCCTCAGGTCCACGCGGGAGAATACAGATATGAGGGTTGGATCATCAACGCCCGCGTTTTTGAGGAACGAATAAATCTTCGCTCTCGGTATCGCGAAGCGCTCAATGTTTGAGACGAAAGCGACTATATCCATGTGCCTGTTCCTCTGGTCAAAGAGGGCGGTTATCTCTTCAAGCTGCAGGTCCGTAAGCCCCATCTCTTTAAGCTTTACGCGCAGGTCCTTTTTATCAAACAGAATGGATTGTGCCACGTAATTTCACCTACGACGAGCCGCCTCCGCGCATGAAGTCTATTCTGGAGAATATGTCTATTATTGCAGCATCGTCTATCCCGATGCTTTTCAGGAATGCGGTTGTGTTAGGTCGGGCTACATTATTGTCTTCCAGAGTGTTTACGAATGCGAGCACATCCATCTTCTTCCCGCCTCCTTCAAACATTGAGATGATTTCATTGACGCGGGTGTCCTCAAGCCCGAATTCAACAAGGCGGCTGCGGAGTTCGCTGCGTTCAAACGAGAACCTCTTCACAACCGTCTCATCTGCGCGGGCGGATTCCGGTAGTATTGATTCTATATCAAGGTAATACTCCTCAAGCGGCTCTTCACCGTGCACGCGCTCAAGCAGGAAAGTCTCCGGGAATTCGGTGGTTGTCTGGAAAGCCATGTTGACCGCGCACTGCCCTACACCAAATTTGCTTATCTCGCTGCGCATGAATGGGCTGAAACCGAGTGAGCCTTGGATATAGTCAAGGAATTTCTCAAACTTCACGCGCAGGATGAAGGTTGTGCCAACGTTTGAGAATATAGCCTCATGAATATCGGTTGGGTTCTGTGAAGCGACGATTAAGCCGAATTGGTATTTACGACCTTCGCGCACAATCATTATTGCATCCGAGCGCTCATCCGCAGCTATCTTCCACGCCTCATCAAGAACAACAAGGACCTTTAAGCCCTTTGTTGCAGCCCAGCCAACTGCGCGCATGCGCTCCTTCAGGAATTGCAGGAAGAACAACCCTGCCAGCCCTCTCATTACCTCGTCAGGCAAGCCGCTCATATCTATATCCACAAGCCCCACTTCAGTGAGCTCTTCTAGTTTGATGGTTGACTGTTGTGCAAAGAAATCATTTCCGGGGCGTGTGAATTGCCTGAGCCGGTAGATTGCATTCTCCAGTTCCGCAGGGAACTCATACGTTCCTGCCTTCAACCGCTCCTCAAGGATTGCCACCACTTCTTTGAGAGTGGGTGGGGTCAGAGGGTTTCCCGCTGCATCAACTGCCTTGGAATCCTCTGGCTTGAAACCAGCGCGCACGTACGCCTCCTCTATCGCCTGCTCGGTAAGTCTCTTCTGCTCTGGATAGCTGCCTATGTCTGTGAGAATCTCCAGTGCACGGATAATTTGTTTCGTGCGGTCTATTGGGCGCATTCCACCCAAGTCAAGCAGGTTAACGTAATCGCCCTTTCCCAATGAGATGATTTTGCCGCCAGTCTGTTTCACCCAAGCCTTGTACTCGCCAGCCCAGTCTATAATGATTGCATTTGTCCCCCATACGAATGCTGCGCGGGAAAGGAAGGTTTTGACGAAATAAGATTTACCTGCACCTGTTATCCCTACGACGCAGATGTGCGGATTTGTCAGGTGCATGAAGCTCCAATTGAACGGCATGTGGAACATCTTTGTTTTGCCAATGTAGATGGAATTCGCCGGATCAAGCGCTATGAATTCCGGCGGGGGCTCTGGAGGTCTGACGAATAAAGGACGCTTGGATAGATCCTTGCTTGTTATGCTTTGGACTTTTAATACACCCATGAGAACCACACCTCAAAGTGAAGATACGAACTCTGCTCTATCTGGAGGAATATAAAATTCCCAAGTGAAGCATCGCTTCAAATCCTCCCCTTTAACTACCTTTATGTCAAGGTTGAGCGCGTTTGCGACGGTGGAGCGTATCTCACCAACCTGTCTCTGCGCGGCTGCGATTGCTGCGGCTTCATTTACCCCTATCCCCGTAGTTGCAACGTACATGACGGCGCCCATCGGTTTCTCCCCTGCGGTGAGGCGCGCGAGCATCGCATTCAGGCGCGCAATCTCCCGCTCCCACTTATCAATTGTAAGCGCATCTGGATTCGGTTTCTCCCTTTCCTTTCCAAGTTTAATCGTTGCTGCATATCTCTGCGTTTCAAGATTTTCCCGGTATTTCGCTATATCTTCAGGGAATGAGATTAGGCAGAATTTAAATGGGAACTTTATGCCTGCGAGGGCGCGCTCCCACAAATCCATGTATGCGACGGTCATTTCCTCCTCCACTTCGCTGGTTGCTGCTTCATAAAAGCGTGCAGACATGTACATGGTTGCGTGGTAGATTCCGCCAACGTTCCTTATCACTACATCCTGCGAGGGAGGTATCTTATACCCATTTCCAAGCAAATCAGAGACGCCAAGCGTGCTGGTCATGAAAGGCATCACCGCATAGCCCATTGTGAACAAGACGTAGGTGGCTGCCATGCCCAGAACACCGATTATTATCAGGATTACTCCAAAAATGCCGCCAAGGCTGCTTAAATTCATGAATGTAATCGCTGTTGCGAACAGGCATAGCCCAATTGCAGCCAATGCCGCATTACGTTCAGTGAGTTCAACCATCACAGCACCCTACAAACCTTTTGTCCCACGCGGTAACGTATACTCCCAATCAAAACAGCGCTTCATATCCTCCCCGGACAATGGAGCAATCTCAACGTTGAGCGCTGTCCCGATGGCGGTTCGTATCTCATTCACATTCTGCCTTGCCGCTGCCATTGCAGCGTCCTTTGTCATGCCCTTTGCAGTAGTCTGGATATATGTGAGGATAGCGGTAGGCTTATCGCCAACGTCAAGCCTTGAGAGTATTCCATCCCACATTGATATCTCGCGCATCAGCAAATCCAATCTTTGTTTATCAGGATTTGGTTTCTCGTTCTCCTTTGCAATCTCCATCTGCGCCTTCGCCTTTCTCGCCTCTATTGATTCCTTGTATTTATAGAGGTCCTTCAAATATACTAAAACAGCGTATTTGGTAACGGGTTTCAATGCGGAAACAGTGCGTTCCCACAACTCCATGAAACCGAACTTCTCCTCATCAGTCATATTTGTGACGGATTTGAATATTTTTACCACAACGTACATTGATGCATAATAATAGTCGCCCACTTTCTTTACCACCACATCCTCCGTATGAGGTATCTCAACTATCGCATCATCGCTCTGGATGACCCGTTGTCCTCGCGTAACATATGGAACAAGCCAGTAGCCCCATTTATATAGGAGGAAGGAGAGCGGCGCGGCGATTATGGCAATTAGCAGAGGTATGGCGCTTAGAATGCCGAGCGTCCCGCCAGTAACAAAAACAAAAAGTGAAAGAATCCCGGATGCTGCGAGCAATCCAATGATTAAGTTATTTACCTCCGCCATCGTCCCCAACGCCCCGCGCGAATCAAATCTATATCAACCGTATTAAGCCTTGGCCTATTTCGCTTATGTCTGCGCCTAGTAGTGGAGACAACGTCTTTATAAATGTAATTGTAACTGCCATCACTACAATCGCGCGCGAATCAAATCTATATCAACCGTATTAAGCCTTGGCTTATTTCGCTTATGTCTGCGCCTAGTAGTGGAGACAACGTCTTTATAAATGTAATTGTAACTGCCATCACTACAATCGCGCGCGAATCAAATCTATATCAACCGTATTAAGCCTTGGCCTATTTCGCTTATGTCTGCGCCTAGTAGTGGAGACAACGTCTTTATAAATGTAATTGTAACTGCCATCACTACAATGGGGTAGAAGAGTATCTTCATCCAAATGGTAGGTAAGAAGGAGAAATATGAATTTATTTTCGCAAGAACTGCAGGGTCGGTTTGTTCCTCCACATCTTTTGATATAGATTCCAAATCCTGGTCGCATGCGTTGAACTCTGCAAGGTCCAAACCTATACCGGGCTCTTTTTTATCGCTCTGAAGCTGCTCTGCCAGCGAATTTTCCTCTTCAGTCATCATTGTTATGAACGCAAACATTGTTGGAAAGACTATGAAAAATCCTATCGCGATAGCTATTAGGAGCCCGCCTGCACCGCGGGTGATGGGAAAGATGCGGAGAACGACCCCGAGAGGCAGGAAGGTTGCAAACGCGCTTGTCTGGAAAAATTGAAGGACTCCTCCCCACATACCTATGAGGACGAGGAATTGGACAATGTAATAATTTGCAAGATGTAAAGGTTCTATTACCAGTGGCTTTAATATATAGGAAAATAGGGGGAGCTCTGCACCTACGTTGGAATATACAGTAATTGACGCGAGAGCCTCAAGGGGAGCACAGATGTAATAGTTTATATCGTAAAGGGTAGTTAATTGCGAGGTCAAATTTGAGAAATAAGAGTATGCCATCTTGAACGGATCTATGTTCTGCCCGATTATCTTTGCCATCCCTTCATCAAGCATTATCCATGTAAGGCTGAGGAATCCCCCAACTAAAACTGCGCTTGCAAGCGCTTGGTAAAACTCAGCCTTTGCCCATGATTTTAGTTCCGGCAAATCAAAGCCAATCGCAATCATGTAGGCAACAGCAACGATTAGGAAAGAAACGAGAACGCCAATTGACGCTATTGCGCCATATACGCTCCATGCCTCTTGAACCCTTGCATATTCTGCGGCGTACCACGGATCTGCGGACATAACAGTACAGATGAGGAAAAGCAATGTGATTAACGCAGTGGTCTTCTTCATATATCACACCAACCTCGTTAGATTGCTTACGTCCACTTCCTCGCCAAGGGTTCCGGACAACCCCTTAACAAACGAGACTACAATTATGAATGTAAGGAAGGGCACTAAGAGAGAACCAACGATAAGCAAACCAATAAACCCACATATTGGCACAAATGTGGTTATGCTCAAATCATCCGTTGGCTCTTGTGGTATCTGCCCATGGCGCAACTCATCAAGCCTCTCGGAGATGGACAACCCTTCTGCCCCATAACCCAAAAGCGTACCATAGAAGTAAACTATTGAAAGAGGATAAATAAAGTAGAACCCCAATGCTATGGCAATTAGCGCCCCTCCAAATCCTCGCGTTATGCCGAATGAACGTAGGATTATCCCCGCAGGTAAAAGTAAACTGAATATCCTTTCTGATATTTTAAGGAGCATCATTTGCGCAACTATAATGAGCTTGGCTGTAACAATCGCAACCAGCGCATTGCTTAGTACCTGCTTTAGTGGGGTAAGACCATTGCCCAAACCCAGTGATAACCCTATGCCGGCAATGGCGAATCCGAACGTTAATGTTGAGAGTCCTGCAACAACGAAGTTTAGTACACTGGATAATATAAAGCCAGTATTAATATCTCCACTGAATTCGTCCAGGTATCCATACGCAGCATCAAAAGCATTGCACGAACTGGAACCGGGCGGGCAGCGCATTCCCACTATGCTGATGTCTGTGCTGCATACAAAACCAACAAGCGACATTGCGAATAAAGCAAAGATTAGGGTTACAAAACCCTCGTAGATTTGGTTCTTTGCCCAAACAATCAAACCGCGATGGGCGATGAGTCCTGCGAGTATGTAAACTAAACCAGAAACCAGGAAAATTACAAGCACGCCAGTGGCAATTACCCCTTGCCAAGTTGTCCACAAAGTTGTGAAATCTGCATGCACCCCCCCGTCAGAGCAAACTTTAGGTATGGTGCACCCGCTGAGCAAAAGACCCGCAACTAGGATGAATGCGTATGCGGCAAACCGCTTAAATGTGCCCGTTTTTTGCATACCTGATCACAACAGCTTTGTTAAACTGCTTACATCTATTTCTCCGCCCAGCAGGCGAGCGAAATCTTTCATGAAAGCGAATGTAATTGTGAAATTAAGGACTGGGAGAAAGATGGCAACGATTAATACGACATATATTATAAAGGGTAATAACTCAATGATCGCGTAAATAACTGTTGCGGCGAACAGTAAGCCGGATACTATAGGAAAACTTAGAGTTAAAAGCGAAGCAATTAAGCCCGCGCCAGTTAATCCTATTGATAGTGATCCATGAAGTTCTTCCAAATCATTAGATACCATGTTTTTTTCAAAAACTATCAATAATGGATAAAGGATATGCAATCCGCAAATAAGCGCGATTATTGCCGCGCCTGCACCCCGTGTGAATGGAAACGCGCGCATAGCTATTCCGATAGGTAGAAGGGTTATGAGTGTCTTTAAAAATTTAAGGAGATAAATTTGTACCCAAAGAAATGCTGCTCCTGCGCTTACCGCAGTCATCATTATGCCCAATAAATCACTTATCGGGAACAAGAAGGAAGCGGGTGCGAGGCTAATACCTACTTGAAATGGCTTGAGCATGAAGTTCGCATTAAGCAGAGTACCTATTGCAACGCTAATTGACATCAGGGTGCTCATTAGTGAAGTAAGGCTGAGTGCCACATCCAGATAAAATGCCTGTGCTATATCAATTGCACAATATTTGTAAGTCAAAGAAAAGATGTCAAAGAAAGAAACATCACAAGGCGGGCCAACGATTGAAGCTATCACGCCGTTTATTAACATCTCCAAAGTTACAATGCTGCCGAATATTATTGCGCTTGCTACTGTTTGGTAGAATTCGTTTCGCGCCCATGCTTTCACTTTTGGCAGGTTAAAACCCACGCCTATTCCATAAACTAAACCAGCTAACACAAACATTAGCGAAACAACAGCCGTCCCAATTGCCTGCCACTCATCCCAAAGTACCATCCGAGCCACCTAAATCAAATGCGTTAAGCCTGCTATTTCAACATCTCCGCCGAGCAATGGTGAAAGCCCTTTAATGAATGAAACTGTGACAATTATGATAACAACAGGAATAAATAGCGCTGGGACCATTAAACGACCTACTGATTCACATAAGGCAAAAAGCCAGTTTGTTTGAAATATGTTAATAGGCATTGGAGTCGGCAAGAAATAAGAGAGAAGCAAATCACTCGCACATAAGCGTATGGGACAATCCTCTGGTGCGCGGACAGTGTATATTATCGAACTCACTGCTGGATTAACAAGTGCCAGCGCTTTCACCCACCACGGGTCGGTGTTATCACAAAAACATGAGTAGAAGTTCCACCTGTCATACCAAATGTTTTCATCTGCAAAAATGAATTGGTCTGCAAGGAGGATATACATTAGCGGATAAATTGTGTAAAGACCGATTGCTACCGCAATTAGCAGACCCCCTAACCTGCGCGTGAAGAAGAATGTGCGCAGGATTAAACCAAGTGCCAGCAGTATTGGGAAGAGTGCGTCCTGAACCATTCTTAAGAAAAACTCCTGTGCAAGGAAACTTACTATCCATCCACTCATGAAAGAGAAGATATAACCTATGGCATCGCCAAGCATAGAGGCTCCCGCATACATGCTGAAAGAGATCCCTTCTGCGGCTTCGGCCGGAATTGGCTCTGTCGGAAAAATCGGCATAGTGGATAGGTTTGGAGATATGTCAACTTTTTTGCCCAACCCTATAAGCATTTGTATGCGCATGTTAACATTAAGTATCTGATCTGCCTGCACCACCATTGCGCTCTTTGAACTGCTGAGAATTCTGCGCGCGCACCGGATATGGTAACTGGCATCACCCGGAGAATAGGGGCCTATTAAGGTCTCGCAACTGATGGTGCAATTCCCATTCAAACATTGGTAGCCGTTCCCACAACGCCATTCGCCGGTTCTCCAATTCCTAACGCACTCCCAAGGAGAGCATTCCATGTCCAGAGTACATGGTTTATTGGAAACGCCACAATCTGCATCGCTAGAACATGCCCCAACTTTGTGGGCATAAAGCGAAGATAATTCTGCAGAGAACTGGGAGAGGAAGACCACAAACCCAAGTATAAAAGCAAAAATAAAGGCGCTTGCAAGGGCTTGGTATATCTCGTTCTTTGCCCATATGGTTAACCTAGGTTGCCTAAAAGCGAGGCCAGCCATATATGCCAATGCGGCGAACAGAATGGAGAGGAGAACCGCAACAGTCGCTACTGCCCCCCAATTTTCACCGTTTTCTCCCCAAATCTGCTGGAATGTTGTTGGTCCCTCTGCGAAGATTGGCACCGCGAACAGAAGCAATGCGAAGGCAAAAACGATGAATCTGTTTCTCTGCATCAAATATCACCAATCATTCAAACGGGGATGGGAAGTTTTGAGAGAACACACGCGTCATGCTTTTTACGAATGCGTATGTTATAACGATGTTAAGCGTTGGAAGGAAGAAAGCTTGGGGAATAAGTTCTGCCACGTCCACAACATGTTGCATTGGCCAAATGACTCCCCATATACTTTTTAGAGCTGCGAGTATAAGTCCGGCGGTGCCGCTGACTACGAATGAACCCAAATCCTGCGGAGGTTCTTTAATTGGCTCGCCCATGGTATCTTCAATAATTGCTTTATCCATAACGTATAACAAAGGAAACAGAAGATAAAAACCAAGTGCCACTGCTATGAATGTCGCTCCGGCTTGCCGCAGGAAGGGAAACACGCGGAAGAATATACCGAGGGGAAGAACAACTTTAAACATAAAGGACTGGATTAGTTTGAGGATGATTACTTGAATCAACAATGACGAGAAAAATGTGGAGACAATTAAGAATAACATATTCATAATGGCTGAATAGGCATCCAAGCCGGCGAGCAGCCGTATGCCGCTCGGTGGAGGACCGACGGGTGCAAAAAAAGCGGCTGTGATTGATGCATATATTCCTGTTAAAAATATACTTGTGGCTATATGAAGGCATTTCTGCCAGATTAAATCATTAAGATATATATCTGCTACCTTAAATGGGTCGTTGCCGCTTAAGGAAAACACTAACTCGCAAGAGGTAACCGCAAACCATGCCACTACGAGAATTAGTATGGCTGAAATGATGCATTGGTAAAATTCGTTCTTTGCCCAGAGAATCCAGTCCATCCTTCTGAAGATAACACCGCCCATATAGGCAATTGATAAGAAGAGCATTATGATGAGTATTGCAAGAAACGAAATGGATATCCATGAGACGCCAGGACCGCCTGCGGTACCTCCCCACTCGCCGCTTATTGTGCAGGATGGGTTAGGGGCTTGAGAGGTCCCTGCTGTGCAACCAGAAAGGAGCGCTGCTAGCAAAACCATGCAAAACGCTAGCATCTTGGTCTTTATGCGGGTCATCCGATCACACGCCGAGTTTTCCTAGACCGAATATTTGCGGGTCACCGCCAACGGCTATCGCTATCGCGCGGAATGAGGTTATGGTTATTATAAGCACCAGTACATTAAGCACAATTACCGCAATAGCCAATTGGAGCTTCGGAGTCATAGCATCAATAATCATATGAACATTGTGCCCAGTAAGCATTCCGAGTATAACCCTGAGATTGTTAAACAATACTATATTCGCTATCTCCCCTCCGGTACTTGGCTGCTCTGCAACATATATGTCTAATATGGGCTTACATAGGGCAAGGCTCAATGGGTAAACGAAATAGAGCGTGAGCGCCATAGCAATCATAGTTCCGCCTATCCTGCGGGTTATTGGAAACGCACGGCATATGAAACCGAAAGGTAGGAAGAAGGAAAACATATTTTTCTCTACGAACAAAAGGAATACGTTGATTGCGGAAAGAGAGAGTAGCGATGTCCAAATCGTATAGAAAAACGGAGAAAGGCTGGAAATAACTTGCCCGTAACCACCGAATAGGGAGTAGGATGTAGGAAATCTAATCAGAGCAACAGCAAAATACGGAACTGGGACGATATAAAAGAAGAAAGGATTGGGATTAAATGAAAAACTACTTAAAATTGAATAGGGTGCGATTAGGAGAATACCATTAATTGCGCCTATAATCAACTCGGCTTGCGCTTCCAATATGTAAGCATAAGCTGCAGCGAAATGGTCTCCCCCTGTCAATATTGTTGAAATATCTCCAACGAACGCAACGAGGAAAAAGATGATTGCGACCATAAATGCGCTTAGGGTTGCCTCCCAAAACTCATTTTTCGCCCATTCAGTGACTTGGTCGTATTTGAAACCTATGCCTATCATGAAAGCAAGCGCTGAAATCAAATATGCAACGAGAACCGTCAACCCCACCACAGGAACCCAGTCACCTAAGTAGGGCGACGTGTGCGGAACCTCTGCTGCGAATGCGAGCCCTGCAAACAAAACAACTGTAATTAAAGCCGCCGTTTTTGCTATGGATGCCACCATCGCTTTAGTTTGGGATTACCATGTTTTTAACTTTATCTGCGGGAAGTCCCCTTGACTAGGCTAGGGGATGAGAGCAGATAAGTATTTGTAATTGAAGAAATATGTTGAAGGTCAAGGTAAGTGACATGCAACTTTCCTACAAGTTCAGGTTATATCCTTCCCGCAAGCAGGAGGAAAAGCTATTGTGGACTTTGGATCAGTGCAGGTTTGTCTATAACGAAATGCTTTCCAAATTGAAGAAGCAAGAGAAGCCAGATAAGCTGAAGCTACAGTCACAGTTGCCAGGGTTGAAACGAAAGCATCCTGATTTGAAGGATGTTTATTCAAAGGTTTTGCAGTACGAGGTTCACAGGTTGTTTTCAAACCTGAGGGCTTTGGTGAGACTGAGGAAGAATGGAAGGAAAATCGGTGGGCTTCGCTTCAAGGGCAGGGAGTGGTTCAAAACGATTACATACAACCAATCTTGATTCAAAATTGTCTTGAATGGAAGGCGTTGTCAAACCTTACATTTATCTAAAATAGGTGATATTCCAATAAGAATGCACAGGAATTTAGCTGGAAGAATAAAACAAATTACAATCAAGAGGCACAGGTCTGGAAGGTGGTTTGCTTGCTTCACAGTTGAAGGGGAAGCGAAGCAAGCTAGACGAAAGCGGATTGCGAAAACAGTTGGCATTGACTTGGGTGTGAACCACTTCGCTGCAGACAGCGAAGGTAGCTTT
>Ga0078972_1004169_pt1 | contig 40799 bp, 33 predicted proteins | sample YelNatPaOPGAMG01_FD_67568 | JGI IMG/M metagenome (GOLD analysis project Ga0078972, IMG submission 67568) | Hot spring thermophilic microbial communities from Obsidian Pool, Yellowstone National Park, USA - OP-RAMG-01 (SPADES assembly) (version 2) | ecosystem: Environmental > Aquatic > Thermal...
GCTATTTATCAGAATTTCTTACTTTGATTTTCATTTTAAGTTTTGCGTGTTTTATAGCAAGGTCTTCACATCTGTTTTTTTAGTCTCTTAAATCTCCTGTAATTCTTTATCTGCTCTCTCACTTAAGATACAAACCCCATCACTTAATCTGGATAAACTAACTCATATATGGAAATCCATAGTTCTAAGACAGATATCACTACTTCTTCAGGTAAATGGCAGGATAATCCTGGTAGGAGATGGATTGAAAGTGCCAAAATGCGAAAAGAATATACCTGCTGTTAAGAAATTACATCAGGAGTCAGGGTTAAACTCTAAACCTGATTGTTTCTTTGGTCATTTTTGTCAGGTAATCGCAGTACTTTTAGGGAGGATGAAGAGTATATTCGCCGTCCCCCTGATAAGTTTTGAAGAGGTGAACTTAAAGAAATTCCTGATGGATAGGATTGATTATGAGAGATTAGAGGGGACGAGATTAGTTAGTTAGATGCTATTTATAAAGAATTCGAGACTCTAAAAAATTTTAAATAACAGCAAACAAAAAATTATTGTAATTTCCCTTATAGTGAATTAATATAAGTAGTCTATGAAGCAGGGTTATACAAAGACACTATCGGAACTCTTCAAGTTTCTCATTGAGAGAAGAAGGTGGTGGCTTATCCCCATTATAGTCATCCTGCTTCTCTCTGCGATAATTATTATACTTGGGCAGACAGCCGCCGCCCCATTTATTTACACAATCTTTTGAGGGAGAGAATTATGAAGGTCACTTTCGACAGCAAACTTTACACAGAGGGTGCCATCAGAAAGGCATATAGCGAATTATTAAACAAAGAGCCGCCTCAACTCAAGAAGGGTACAGGTGAACTGATCATCGAACTCCCCTCCAGCCTTAAAGAGGAGGATGTATTCGAGTTTGAGAATATGGCTCTACTTTTTACGATAGAGGAAAAGAGAAGATGAAGTACAGGATACCCGATAATTCAATCCTTAAGAAATATAAAGTCAGAGAAGGATTCCCCTACTTTTTTGACACAGGGGAGATAATAGTCCTGACCAATGATGCCGGGGATTTTCACACCATAACCCCGCAGGAGCTTCACAGACTCTTGAGCGGAGAGGTATCCCCCGATTCATCCCTCGGCAAGTCGCTCCTTGAGAAGAACCTCTTCCCTGGCAAGATTGACAAAGAGAAGCAGATCGAAAGATTAAAAAAGAAACTCCAGTTTTTAAACTACGGTCCAAACCTGCACATCGTCATTCCCACCCTGAGGTGCAATCAACAGTGTCTCTACTGCCACGCCTCCCGCGTCCCCGAGCAAAAGAAGGGGTATGATATGACCGAGGAGACTGCAAAAAAGGTAGTGGACACGATATTCGATTCCACCTCCCCTCAGATCACAATAGAATTTCAGGGCGGTGAACCTCTAACAAATTTCGATACCGTAAAGACAATCATTGAGTACGCCCTCGAGAAGAACAGCACAATCAACAAAGAACTATACTTCTCCATAGTCACCAATCTGAGCAAACTTGATGAGAATAAGATGAAATACCTTCTGGATAAAGGAGTACTATTCTGTACTTCTCTGGATGGTCCGCAGAAACTTCACGACGCCAATAGACCCTTCTCGGGCAACAGTTCTTACAGGGAGACAATAAAATGGATGGAGCGGATCAACAAAGAGTATAAGAAACGAGGATATGACACCAATCTCTACCATGTAGACGCCCTGATGACAACCACCAGAGAGAGCTTAAAATATGCAAAAGAGATCGTAGATGAATATGTAAAGCACGGTATCAAGGTGATTCACATAAGGCCTCTAAATCCCCTTGGATTTGCCCAGAAGACCTGGGAAAAGATAGGTTATACCACAGAAGAATTTTTGAAGTTTTACTTTGAGGTTCTGGACTATGTAATAGAATTGAACTTGAAGGGGGTTGAGATTCAGGAGAGGACAGCTGCCTTATTTATAATTAAGATGATAACAGACAGGGACCCAAACTTTCTGGATCTGAGATCCCCCTGCGGTGCCGGTATTGGTCAGATGGCGTACAATTACAATGGGAAGATATTCACCTGCGACGAGGCAAGGATGCTCTACGAAATGGGGGAGGACCTCTTCTTGCTCGGGGAGGCAGGTAAAGATCTCTATGTTGACCTCGTAGGCTCTCCCATCACCCGTTCCATCCTGCTGGCATCCCTTCTGGATGCATATCCATATTGCGAGGGATGCGCCCTGAAACCCTATTGTGGTATATGCCCAATAATCAACTATATGGAGCAGGGGGATATATTCGGGTCTATGGGACATAGCAGCAAATGCAGGATAAACAAGGCTATACTTGGCTACCTCTTTAACAAAATGCACAATATATCAAATGAATTGTTGCAAATTTTCCAAAAATGGTCTATATTTAGGGTCAGAGAGTAGGAAGAGAGGACAACGATGAAAAACAACAGAAAGTCAAGAGTCAAAAAGAACGCAATGCTCTTCTTAAACAGTGAAGAAGGTAAGATTACAAGAGGGAAATCCCTCGCCATCTCCACATCTCTTATGCTACTTGGTGGCGGGGTCGATGCATCACAGCACATAGATACTCCCCCGGATCATATGGATCTGCTTGATGCATCCACACTGATCGCATCATCTACAACCGGCAACGAGGTGGCTCACTGCTCTCACGCATCTCACGGTTCCCACGGTTCTCACGGTTCTCACGGCTCACATGCATCTCACGGCTCCCATGCATCTCACGGCTCCCACGCATCTCACGGCTCTCACGGTTCTCACGGTTCTCACGGCTCGTGGTAGACAGACTCACAACTCGTGTAGATAAAATTAAAAAGGCAATAATAAAAGTGGGGTATCTATGTAACAATGATTGTATATTCTGCCACAGTTATGACCTCAGGAAGGAAAAGACCCTTTCAAAGGAAGAGATAATAGAAAAGATAAGAAAGGCACACAGGCTTGGGGTTAAGATAATACTCCTTTCAGGGGGAGAGCCCCTCCTGATAAAAGACATAGCACAGATATTCAGGTCTGCCCTCTCTCTGAATATGTATTCTGGAGTCATAACCAATGGTAGATTGCTATCCAATAGAGAATTCCTTCACACCCTCTACACCAGTGGACTCAGATATGTATATATGTCATTTGTAAGTTCCAGACCCGATATGAATCGAATGATTACAGGGAGAGATTCCCTCAGGGAGCAGCTAAAGGCGATACTTCACATCAAAAGATACAGGGATATATTCTTCACTATAAACATACCAGTTGTGAGACAGAACATACAGGAGTTGGTAGATACTGCCTGTAAACTTGCTATGATGGGGGTAGATAGAATCAAACTATCTGTTGTGGAACCTAAGGGTATGGCTCTTATGCAATATGATAGAGTGGTTCCCCCAATAAGCCTCTCTTCCTCCACGATAAACACTGCCATTAAAATGGTAGAAAAACTCGGGCTGGGGACATTAATCTACCACGATGGATTACCCTACTGCCTCTCCATTGATTACAGGAAATACAACCGGGATATGTACTCGGAGAATATCCTTTATATGTCCGAGTCCTTTGAGGAGAGATTCTATAAAGTCGACTACGGGAATATGGACTATGTACCTGATATCTGTAATCAGTGCTTGAAAAAGAGATTTTGCAGGGGGGTATATGGGGGATATATCGAACACAATGATACACCCGTTGTACCCATAAGAAGACAGAAGAAGAATTCTACAAAACCACCTGTCAAACTCAATGAAGACAGAAACTACGAAGTAAATATAGGGAAGTTGTGCAACAATGCCTGTATATTCTGTGCAAATGGGAAGGTCTCGAAGGAGGAGTTCAATTTTATAGATTATGAAAAGATAGAGAATGAAATAAGAAAGGCACACAGAGAGGGATTCAGATCACTCGGCTTTCTGGGCGGAGAGATTACTATTCACCCGGATGTATTGAAGATTGTCAGTACTGCAAAGAAACTCGGATTTGAGAGGATAGCCATATGCACCAACGGGAGGAGGCTCTCTGACAGTGAGTTCACAGAGAGGCTAATTGAATCGGGTGTGACCAGATTTATGATCTCGATCCACTCACACATAGAGGAAGTTGAGAATTATTTGAATGGGAGAAAGAATGCCTATAAAGAAAAGATAGCGGGATTGAAAAATCTTATTGAGCTCAACAGAAAGCACAGGATAGTTCACGGCATATCCCTCAATACCTGCATTCACAAATTGAACTACAAACAACTAATAGACTTCTGTGTATTCTTCAGACAGATAGGCATCACTGATTTTAGATTCAACTTTATAAGACCTGAGAATAGGGCTGAGTACGATAAGAATATAATACCAACACTAACGGAGATAAAGGAATATATCTACAGGCTTATCGAGTGGAACGAGAAGGAGGGGAATTTAAGTATTGCCTTTGGAGATATACCCTTCTGCCTCTTACCAGAAGAACTCCTCTCGGATATTAAGCTCTTGAAAAGATATGTCGGTGAGCTCCGAGACCTCGACACATTCGTAACCACATTCAAGAGCAGGACAGACGAGGACTGCATAGAGAGGTTCAGCTGGAGGGAGAGAAAGTCAAACTACCTGAAACATAAATCTCCTGTATGCAACAGATGTATACTCGATCCTGTCTGCGAAGGTCTGTTCAAGAGTTATATAAATCTATACGGTATTGGTGAAATAAAGAGGCCTATCAAAAGTCTGCCGCAATCTTAAAGGAGTGGGAGTTTACTGCATCTGGCACAAGGGCAAACTCATAATATGCTGTTATAATATGCCCTTTGAGTTTTAGTCCAAATATAAACCTGTTGTTCTGCTGCCAGTTATTACTATGTGATGCATCCTTTTCACCGAGGGTAAACTGGTCGATAGGATATTCTGATGTACCGCCGTTGTCTCTTGTATCCCACGGAGTAGCATTTATAGTCTTTCGACTCGTAATTACCTCAAGATATGTATAGGCAAAATACGGGGTTATCTGCATAAAACCGCCTACACCGAATGTCTTCGAGAGTATTACATCGAGCCCGCCGTCAGTCAGGTCGAGGTCTTTGGCGTTGAACAATCTATTCACGGAAAATCTTGCAGCAATATCAGGCAGATAGTAGAACCCCTCAACGGCAGCCCACTTCGCCTCCACACCACCTATGAACATCTGACTCAGGAATATATAGGACACGGTACTTCCCACCTCGAAACTCTGAGGAAAACCCTTTCTGAGGCGAAAGGAACCCACTGTGATGGAATCCGATGGATTACCACCCTCCACTGCCTTCTTCCAGTAGTCTGCGTTTGAATTGATCGGGGTTATCGAGGTCTCGATCCCAATCTCGAATCCGGCCTGTCCGAGGGATGAGGCGGGGGATAAGAGTTTGGGGGCTATAGCCACTCCGAGCTCATTTGCAAGTTTATTGAACGCCTCCCTATCCCCTACATAAGTTCTCTTCGAATAGTCATAGTATGATAATCCCGACAGATTGATATCATTCTGACCAGCGTATCCATTGATACAAACTGCTGTAAACAACAAGAAAACTATATATTTTCTCATAACCCTACTCCTGTGATGGGCTATAATCTATTCAATCGTGAATAAAAAGTCAAATCAAAATGCAATGAATTAGTTACCTGTATGTCGAGAGGGGTCTTGATTTGAGGTGGACATCGCCATTTTTATATTTTACAATCGCCGTGATCAATGCCCGCGCAAGTTGCTGATTTGTAATGAGAGATATTCCGTAGTCTATGGCAGAGCGACGAATCCTATAACCATCCACCTGTTCCTGAATACCATAATCAGATGGGATGTTTACCACCATATCCACCAACCCCTCCTTCATAATATCGATCACCGTTGGTGTCTTGTTCTGCGAGACCTTGTAGGCCGTCTTACAATCTATACCATTCTCTCTCAAAAGACAGGCTGTCTTCTCCGTGGCAAAGATACTCAGACCCATCTCGCGTAGCATACTGACATATTCCATCATCTCCCTCTTGTCCTTCTCTGGACCGATAGAGAGCAATACCCCTCTTTCTGGAACTCTGAAGCCAGTGGCAATCATCGATTTGAGCAACGCCTCATTCAGGTCATCTCCTATACACCCCACCTCACCAGTCGATGCCATCTCTACACCAAGTACAGGGTCAGCACCTGCAAGCCTTCTGAATGAAAATTGTGCCGCCTTTACTGCGACATAGTCCATATCCAGAGCCCTGTTCTCGACCTCGGGTATCTCGTGCCCAAGCATTACATCAGTTGCGATCTTGATGTAGTTCAGTCCCGTAACCTTGGAGACAAAGGGGAAGCTCCTCGATGCCCTCAGATTACACTCTATTACCTTGATGTTGTTGTCTCTGGCGAGAAACTGTATGTTGAACGGTCCGGAAATATTCAACGCCTTTGCGAGTTTACGCGTGATAATCTTTATGCGCCTGATGGTCTCCAGATAGAGTCTCTGCGGCGGGAGGATCAGTGTAGCATCCCCGGAGTGTACTCCCGCGTTCTCTATGTGTTCGGATATCGCCCATACCAGTACCTCCCCATCTCTTGCAACCGCGTCTATCTCTATCTCCTTTGCCCCAACCTCATAGTGACTTATTACAACGGGGTACTCTCTGGAGACGAGTGCAGCCCGTTCGAGATATGTAGTGAGATTCTCCTTATTACGAACCACACGCATAGCAGAACCAGAGAGGACATAGCTTGGCCTTATGAGGAGTGGAAAGCCGATCTTTTCGATTATCTCGTCTATATCCTCCCTCCCTGTAAACTCCGTCCAGACAGGCTGGGCGATACCGAGTCTATCACAGAGGGTAGAGAACTTATGCCTGTCCTCCGCCACATCTATCATCTCTGCCTGAGTCCCAAAAATCCTGATACCCCTCTTCGCAAGACTCATTGCGAGATTGTTTGGTACCTGTCCACCTACCGAGAGAATAACCCCCTCGGGCTTTTCCAGTCTTATCACATCGAGCACGGATTCGAGGGTAATCTCATCGAATATCAGCCTGTCGCACACATCGAAATCTGTAGAGACGGTCTCGGGATTGTTGTTTATTAGAATGGTCTCATAACCGAGCCTCTTCGCCTCCTCTATGGTATTGACACAGCACCAGTCGAACTCTACGCTGCTACCTATTCTATAGACACCCGAACCAAGGATGAGAACCCGCGGCTTGCCGCTTGTGATTACCTCGTCCTCCTTCGAATCGAATGATAGGTAGAGATAGTTCGTCTCTGCAGAGCATTCGGCTGCGAGTGTATCTATCTGTCGTCTTACAGGATAGATCCCGAATCTGTCTCTAACACTTCTTACCTCTTCCAGATCTCTTCCACAGATCCTTGCAATCTGTGCATCGCTAAAGCCCGCCTTCTTCAACTCAAATAGAAATTCCTCATCCTCCAGATTTGAACTCCTCATCTCCTCTTCATAATCCACAACCCTCTCAATCTGATGCAAGAACCATCTGTCTATCTTCGACCAGTTATGGATCTGTTCGATACTTATGCCCTTTCTCATAGCATTGGCTATCGCAAAGATTCTATAAGGACTTGCATTTGAGATAGCCTCTCTGAAGTCCACATACTCCATAGTCTCACCGTGAGACCCTCTACACCTACACCGATCATCCTCAATGCCTTCTGGAGTGCAGATAGAAAATCCCTCCCGATAGCCATCACCTCACCCACAGACTTCATAGAAGAGCCTATGGTCTTCTCCACCTTTGCAAACTTCTCGAGGTCCCATCTCGGAACCTTTACGACACAATAGTCGAGAGCAGGTTCGAAGAATGCCTTTGTCTTTTGCGTTATCTTGTTTGGTAGATCTGTCAGACTGAAGCCAAGGGCGAGTTTTGCCGCAACATATGCAAGCGGATAGCCAGTTGCCTTGGAGGCGAGGGCAGACGACCTCGATAGACGGGCGTTGACCTCTATTACTCTGTAATCATCACTATTCGGGTCGAGGGCATACTGAATATTGCACTCACCGACAATACCCAGATGCCTTATGGTCCTGAGGGCTATCTCCCTCAACATATGATACTCATAGTTGTTCAATGTCTGAGACGGGGCTACAACGATCGACTCTCCGGTGTGTATCCCTATTGGGTCCATATTCTCCATATTGCATACGGTTATTCCGTTGCCGTGTCTGTCGATCACCACCTCGTATTCGATCTCCTTGAATCCCTTCAGACTCTCCTCAACGAGCACCTGAGGGACCATCGAGAATATGACACCTATAATATCATTCAACTCAGATTCAGATTCCACAATGGCAGAGCCCAGACCACCGAGAGCAAATGCACCCCTTAACATCACGGGATAACCTATATCTCCTGCCGCCTCCCTTACCTCCTCCGGGGACCTGCAGGCACGGCTCTTCGCCACCCTAACACCAATCTCGCCCAGTCGTTTCTTGAAGAGGTCCCTATCCTCAGTATCCCTGATAGCCTCAATCGGGGTCCCGAGCACCCTTACACCATATTTCGAGAGCACACCCGAGTCATAGAGTTCGAGTCCGCAGTTGAGTGCGGTCTGTCCTCCAAAGGATAGCAGGATTCCATCTATCTTCTCCCTCTTTATTACATCCTCTACAAATTGGGGAGTTATGGGGAGAAGATATACCTCATCAGCCATACCCTCCGAGGTCTGAATGGTAGCGATGTTTGGGTTTATGAGTACCGTCCTGATGCCCTCCTCTCTCAACGCCTTCAGTGCCTGTGAGCCGCTGTAATCGAACTCCCCCGCCTCACCTATCTTCAGGGCGCCTGAACCGAGAACAAGGACAGATTTCGGAAACGACCTTTCTCTTTCCATAATCATCCTCTACAGCAGATCGAGAAATTCATCGAACAGGATACCTGCCTCTGTGGGACCCGGGAATGCCTCGGGGTGAAACTGTGTACTTATGACAGGGAGGTTCTTGTGCCTGATCCCCTCATTGGTCCCGTCGTTTACATTGACAAACCACTCCATAAAACCGGGTGGAATCCTGTCCCTCCTGACCGCATACCCGTGGTTCTGACTCGTTATAAATGAAACATTCTCTATGAGAGACTTTACTGGCTGATTCTGCGACCTGTGTCCATATCTCATCTTGTATGTATCTCCATCTGCAGCAAGGGCTATCAACTGATGTCCAAGACAGATACCCATAAGCGGCTTCTTCTTCTTTATGGTAAGTTGAATATTCCTTACTATCCCTTTCAGGTCCTTCGGATCCCCGGGACCATTGGAGATGAGGATACCATCTGCGTCCATATCCTCGCTGCCAAAATCGAAGTCATAAGGAACCCTGATTATATCCACACCGCGATTCAAGAGAGAACGAATGATATTGTGCTTTACACCGCAGTCAACAAGCATAATCCTCTTACCCGACGGCGTTGGTGCAGAGTACCGATATATACCCTTTGCCGAGACAATCGATACCACCCGACTCATATCCACCGACTCCTTCTGTACAGACACACCATCTACAACAACCCTGCCCCGCATAGTCCCCCTCTCACGAATCCTCTTCGTCAAAGATCTCGTATCGACATTCATAATTGCAGGTGTTCTTGACTCTATCAGCCACTCCCCAAGACTCTTCTCAGCTGCAAAGTGAGAATATGAATCCTCATACCTGCTCACTACCAGTCCCTGAATCTGCATCGCGGGAGATTCATACGGGTGTGGCAATCCCGAGTGAAGCGTCTCTCTTGGAACTCCATAGTTTCCAATCAGGGGATAGGTGAGGACCAGAATCTGCCCTCTATACGAAGGGTCTGTCAATGTCTCCACATATCCGGTCATCCCGGTATTGAAGACGACCTCACCGTCGGAGTTTGTGTCAAAGCCAAATGAAACCCCCTCGTATATCGAGCCATCTTCAAGAACGAGTCGTGCCCTTCTCTTCATTCGCAAAACTCTTCATCGGTTTGGGATATTTTTCTCAACATCGAGGAGCACTTATACAGGAATCGAAGATATTTTGTCAAAGAAAATGTGAAATTTATATTGACAAAAACAAAATATGAATTACATAATTGCCTGCGATATTCCTTGAAGGAGGAGAAGAATTGATATTTGTACCCAACCGCGTATTCTTTACAAGAGGTGTAGGGAGACACAAGGAGAAGCTTCAATCATTTGAGATGGCTTTAAGAGATGCTGGTATCGAGAAGTGTAATCTGGTGAGAGTTTCCTCCATATTCCCACCCAACTGTAAGATCATCCCGCGTTCGAGAGGGATTGCCGCCTTAAAACCCGGACAGATAACATTCGTAGTCCTCGCCCAGAATTCGACTAACGAGCCCAACAGGCTCATATCTGCATCAATCGGGCTGGCAGTTCCTGCTCAGGGAGACCACTACGGGTACATATCAGAGCATCACGGATACGGAGAGACTGAAAAGAAATCCGGAGACTACTCTGAGGACCTCGCAGCAACGATGCTCGCAAGCACCCTTGGAATCCAATTCGACCCCAACACAGCATACGATGAGCGAAAAGAGATATACAGGATGAGCGGGAAGATAATCAGAACCCGCAACATAACTCAGTCGGCTGAGGGTGACAAGAATGGGCTGTGGACCACCGTTATAGCAGGTGCTGTCTTTTTGTACATTGATGAGGATATCAAGAAGGAATTGAGGGCGAGTAGAAAAAAGGATAAGATTCATCCCGAACCCCAGCTCCTCCCTATCATAGAAACGAAATAGGTAGCCCTGTATGTTGATCCCGTACAACTTTGGAGGTTTCGAAGAAAGGCTCTCCGATTACGAACAAAGTCGCGTCGTAATATTTCCGGTCCCATACGATGGCACACTCTCCTACAGGGCAGGGAGCAGAAATGGACCATCTGCCATCATATCTGCATCCAGGGCTCTCGAATTCTATGACATCGAATTGAACGCATCACCCTACGAAATCGGCATTCACACTACTTGTGAACTCGAACCGATTGTGTCCTCCCCAGAAGATATGATAAATGAGATCGAACGGGTCTCCCAAAAATTTATAAGGGATAACAAATTTCTGATTATGCTTGGTGGTGAGCACTCCATCTCGACCGGAGTCGTAAGAAACCTTAAGAAGAAGTATAAAAGGCTCTCTGTATTACAGATAGACGCACATTCGGATCTCCGGGACACATATGAAGGCACAAAATACAATCACGCCTGCGTAATGCGAAGGATCAGAGAACTCTGCCCTGCCGTTCAGGTTGGTATCCGATCTATGTGTGAAGAGGAGGCGATATTCATCAGACGAAAGAATATCAGGATATTCTACGCCGAGGAGATAAGAGGCAGAACAGATTATATAGACGATGTCCTGAAGGGTCTCACGGAGGATGTATATATCACCATAGACCTCGACGGACTCGACCCTTCAATTATGCCCGCGGTTGGCACACCGGAGCCCGGGGGATTACTCTGGTACGATACACTTAATCTCCTGAAAGAAGTCTTCAAAGCCCGTAATGTAGTAGGTGCAGATGTAGTTGAGCTCTCACCACTCCCCCCAGATGTAAGCTCTGATTTTCTGGCAGCCAAACTGGTCTATAAACTGATTGGATACAAGTTCTTTCTAAGATAAAGGTTTCCACATCTGTCAATATATCCAGCCTCATAAATCTCAAATTTCGAGGGGATTCTTCCTCTCCTCTATCAACCTGTTTATTGCCATCAATATCTTCTCTGAATCAAATGGCTTATATAGTATTTCACAATCGGCTATATTAACCCCTTTTGACCTCAGTATATCCTCCGAATACCCCGTAATGAAAAGGAATTTCGCATCTGTGTAATTCCTCCTGATGAAGTCTCGCAGCTCCACCCCGCTTCTATCGGGCATAACAATATCACATATCACCAGCCTTATTAAATCGGAATTGTTATTATACTGGACCACAGCCTCGTCAAAGTTTGAGGCCTCAATTACATTAAAATTATTCCTTCTCAAGATCGTCTTTAATACCTCCCTGACCTCAGCATTATCCTCCACTAAGAGTATAGTCGAATATTCAGGCAAGTAGGTATTTCCAATTTGTGGTCTTATTTTATCCTCCTTCTTGAGAGCCGCCTCCTTATATAACGGGAAATAGAGTTTTACAGTGGTTCCATCATTCAGCCTGCTGAAGATCCTCACAAACCCCTTGTTCTGTTGCATTGCCCCGTACACCATAGAGAGTCCGAGTCCCGTCCCCTTTCCTACAGGTTTTGTTGTATAGAACGGCTCGAATACCTTTTTTAAATTCTCCTCTGGAATACCACACCCCGTATCAGAGACAGATACAAGCACATACTCTCCCGAAAACCGCTTCTCTCCCTCCGCCTCGTCTTTGAGATCGACAACCTCTGTAGAGAATGTGAGTCTCCCTCCTCCTGGCATCGCATCCCTCGAATTCAAAGCCAGATTCATAAGCATCTGCTCTACCTGCGACTTATCGGCATAGATATATGGTCTGCCAGGTGTCAGAGAGAGCTCTATCTTTATATTCTCACCCAGATACTTCAGAACTGAATTTGCGAATCTCGAGATAAGTTCATTTATATCGAGAGGCGAAGGTAGTATCATCTGCTTTCGGGAGAATCCGAGTAATTGTTGTACCAGTTTTGCTGCCCTCTCAGCCGAATCCCTGAGGTGCTGGATATCAGAGAAGAAGGCGTCCTTATTCCCATAGTCCTTCTTGATGAACTCAATGTAATTGATAATGCTCATAAGGATATTGTTGAAGTCGTGGGCTATCCCTCCCGCCAGAAGACCAATGGATTCGAGCTTCTGGGATTCAAGAAGTTGCTCCTCCATCTTCTTCTGAAGCGTAATATCCCTTGCAATCCCCTGAATAGCATAGGGTTTACCATCCTTGTTCAGTATTGTACTTCTGGTCTCAACAATGAACCTCTCGCCCTTTTTGGAAATTATTGTAAAGACAAATGGCGAATTATCCCCTTCGAGCCTCTTCCTGATCGCCTCCTCTAATTGTGGCCACTCAGATTCGGGTATGATATCCTGAATGTATAATTTTTCGAGATCCTTCTCGGTATATCCTATCTGTTCGAGCCCCTTCGGGTTGAGATCCAGGATCTTTCCATCCAGCCTGATAGTAAAGATGATATCAAGGATATTTTGATACAGGTTGGCAAACCTCTTTTCGCTCTCTATCAACTCTCGAGCAATCCTCTCGGACCTCTCCTTCTCTATCCTCAACTCCTCGACTCTCCTTTCAACGGCTCTCCTCAGAGATATCACCCAGACATAAATACCTGCGAGCATTACCGACAGGGTTATTACAGCAAAGAGGAGCATCTTGAGATATCCATTCAAATTTCTCCCGTTAATATCCCTTCCGAGCCATCTCTCCTCTATGGATCTTTTCTCTGACTCATCCATCCTATCAAATCCTGTCTCTATCAGGGATAGCAGATCCTTATTCCCCTTTTTGACTGCACGGTGAAACTCCCCATAATAAAGGGGTTCGGAATACCTGAATTCATCTCCGAGATTATGTTTTAACAGGAAGTAGATACCGGGCGGTTTGTCTATGACAAATATCCTTATCCTCCGCTCCTTCGCTGCAATTATGATATCCTCATAATTTCTGAACTCAATAAGATACTCCACACCATTCTTATGCAAAAAATCTATATTAGCATCCCCGCTCTTTACCCCAACTCCAATCCCCTGAAGAGATTTTACATCTGTAATACCAGAGATCCCCTTATCAAAGAAGATCACGACATCTATTCTTGCATAAGGCTTCGAAAAGTCATACTTCTTGGACCTCTCCTCTGTATAGAACATCGTATCTATCACATCGAATTCACCCGCCTCCATCCTCTTCTGGGCATCTATCCAGTCAGTCCCTGTTATGTCGACCTTTATACCCGTCTTTTTCTCCCACTCTCGCCAGTAATCTATACTGATCCCCACAAGAACACCCTTCTCATTTACAAATGAATATGGAGGGTAGTTGTTATCGATTACTACACTAATCCTCTCTGGTTTTGCCCATAAAGTTGAAAAGAGAAAGAATGTAAAAAATATTACATAAAGCCGAAGCTTCACAGCCCAAACTTGGATAGGTAATCTTATACACAATCTATAGCACTTTGTAAAGTATAATAAATGAGTAAATGTAAAACTTTATTTGCGAGTGGCAATTATCTTCGTCGAAAAAGTTTATAGATTTCAAAGATTCGGCAAAGTTAAGATCTTATTCCCGGTTTTATAAGCAATTTCTCACAACTTACTCATCTACCGTTTACTCTGTCAGCTCCCTCGACAAGAGAGGAATTATAACACCCCGGCTGCCTTCGGCAGACATCCTCTAAAAGAGGGGGATTTCGATACCGACACGACTCACCGTAAACCGTTTTCCTGTGTGTGTATCCCATCCTGATCACTTCTTATGAATTTTAAAATCGGTACACGAATTGTGTACTGAGTATGTTGTATAATCAGAGTCGGGAGGGGGACCCCTCCATATGATAACCCCTTCAAGGAGGATGGTATGATAAAAAAGAAGAAAGACAGAGAGGCTTTAAGACCTCTGGATGACAGCAGCCTGTTTAGAATATTTAAGGACTATTTCAAAGCCCTCAAAAAGATTAAAAAGTATAAGGGCAAAGAGAACCAAGAAAAGATAAAGAAGTATTCAGAAAAGTTTTTGAAACTGGAAGAGGTAATTAAGAGCTCACTGACAAATCCGGTGGAGATGAGGGAGAATACGGGAGTTATGCAACTTATTCAGAGGTGGAGATTATCCTTTCGAGACATAAAGATCTTTATGTTTGTTCTACTGCAGGAGATAAATAATAGTCAGAAGATAGATATCCTCTATGAAGAGGATTTTGATGAGGAGAATAAGAGAGGGGTAAAAATCAAGGAGATAAAAAAACTATTCTCTCTGAGTGACGAGGAGATAGAAGATATATTCTTCTCAGAGAGGTCAAGACTTATCAATAAAAAACTCATTGAGTTATACCCCGTAAATGAGCTCACCTTCATTGACAAATCAGACTATATAGTCTCCACATCAAAGGCATTCAAGAAGAGTTTTACAGTAAAAAATAGAGAGGATGAAGACTATCAACTGATTGCACCTGAGAGTATAAGAATATCTCTCTCTGATGCGGGCAACCTATTAGAACAGGATATCATCGAGAGAATAAATCAATTTGTTGAAACTGTAAAGAGTGTGGCAATGAGACAGAGAGAGGACCTCAAGAAGGACATACATTATCCCATATTATTACTTCACGGGGAGAGAAAGAGGGAGAGAGAGGTAATCAGTGAGGCAATCGCAAAGGAATTAGGTCTGCCCATAATAAGGATAAAGGGGCATAAGGACTTCGATGATGACGATTTTTTCGTATCAGAAAACTACTTCCTCGAAGAGAGTCTCCGTCAGGCATTTGATATTGCGAGGATTCATAACGGGATTATCGTAATAAACAGAGAAAATGGTGAGGAGATATCCCTCATCAATAGGATTGTCTCTTCTACCTCCATTACACGACACTGTCCTGTGATAGTCCTTATTACAGGAAACCTGAAGACAGATACCATTGGGTATGACTACATAAGATTGGGCTATATGGATATCAAATTCGAACAACCACCCTTAGAGGTCAGAGAAAAACTCTGGATCCATACATTACCGCTCAGCAGATTCAGGATCAACGATGTAGTTTTTGGGGAACTGGCGAGTAAATACGAACATTTTGCCCTCGAGGAGATAGAGACAACCATATCGAGGTTAGAAACCGATTCCATAATTTTGAAAAGAGAAGATATAAGACACGAGGACATTATAAAGGTAGCAGAGGAGGTCGAGAGGTTAAGGCTCTCAAAAGAGAAGGACGAAGATGATATTACCTCTTCAGATATCACCCTCACAACCTGTTCCGAAGACCTGTCTAATGTAGTTCTGAATGAGGATGAACAGCGGGAGGTAAACAGGGTGATCACAGCCATAAAGAACAGGGAACTGATCTACAACGAGATACTTAAAAACGGTTTTAACTATGGGAGAGGGGTAAAGACACTCTTTTATGGTCCCCCGGGCACAGGGAAGACATTGACTGTCAGGGCAATCGCAGGGGATTTAAAAATCCCTGTGATAGAGGTAATGCTCTCCAAACTACTCAACCCATATGTGGGGAGGACAGAGAGGGCAATCGCTGAGTATTTCAGAGAGGCAAAGGCAAAAAAGGCTATACTCTTCTTTGACGAATGCGACTCCATAATTATGAGTCGGGATATGTTTTCACACAGTTGGGAGTTTTCATTCATAAATACATTCCTGAAAGAGGTGGAGAGATTCAATGGGGTTCTCTTTCTGTCTACCAACTATGAAACTATCAGGGACAGGGCACTCAACAGGAGGATTCACTTTATGATAAAATTCGACATACCCGGGTTAGAACAGAGGAGAAGGTTAGTCCAGCTTCTGGGGCAGCACTTTCTAAGCAATATTGACATCGAGAGAGTCATCCAGATCCCCTTTACAGGGGGAGATCTAAAGAATGTAAGCCTTAGACTCGCCATTGATTCAGTAGCCGGCAGCCCCATTACAACAGAGCGATTTATCGAGGAGATTAAGAAAGAGATAGACAAACGCAACACAGTAAACACCTCAAGGGCGGGATTTTAGGAGAGGGGTCTTATTAATTCTCTTGACTCCATTAACAATATCCTGATAATGAAATTATGCTAATGGTATGTAATATTTACAATATATTCAGGAGATAAGATTAGGTGAGAGAGGAATTAAGTCTATTTACAGATCAGATAAACAGGTCATCTATTATAAAAAACCTCCCTACTATACCCTCAATTATTTTTCCCAGATCATATGAATTATTACCTAATACCTCAGAAGTATTTGAACTGGAATTCGCATTTTTTGAATATAACTTGCTTACATCAGATGAGATAATTCAGAGAGGGGCATTTTTCAAAAGTGTTGATAGTATCCCAACGCACCATTATATGATTTGCTCAAATAATAGTCCTCTTATATGGGAAGGAAGGTCAGAAATAACCAAATCATATTTTAAAGAAGGGAACTTTTCCACAGGTTATGCCACACACGGACTATTTCCGTATAGGGGTAAATTTCATCCACAATTGATAAAGGGTATCTTGAACATCCTGAAGATTCTGCCCGGAGAGGTTGTCCTTGATCCTATGTGTGGAAGTGGCACATTAAATGTGGAAGCAAGTATAATCGGGATTGACTCCATTGGCATTGAAAAAAGCCCATTCTGTGTGTTGATGAGTAAGGTTAAATATGAATCATTAAAAGTTAGTGAGTCTTTATTATCATCGCTAAATAAAAGGTCAGAAGAGATTTATAAAACTCTTATTAAAAACAAAAAATTACCGATAGAATTTTCTTTTGAGGGTGAATTCAAACCAGAAAAGGGTATTCCCCTCCTTGCCTTCTTAGATGCAATGGGTTATGCAAGGAGATGTTCAAAAAGTATAGATGTTCTCTTCCCGTCGGTACTCAAAAGATATGTAGGTCAGATAAATTCTTTTATCAAGGTGAGAGATAGGCTGAATATTAAACTCGGAAATGCAAGATTTGAAATCGGCGATGCAAGAAGTCTTCCCATAGAAGACAATTCCATAGACGCTATTATCACTTCACCCCCATATTCCTTTGCTATTGATTATGCTGAGAATGATAGACCACAATTTGAATATTTGGGTTATAATGTAAATGAATTAAAAGATGAAATGATAGGTCTGAAGGGTAAAACCAGAAAAGAAAAACTTGCTAACTACTTTGAAGACATGAATAAGGTTTTAGCGGAAATGCACAGGGTATTGAAGAAAGATAAATATGCAGTAATCATAATTGGCTCAAATGATATTCAGACAGGCGGGATAAGGCTGGAAACTAAAATTGAAGAGATGGCAATAAAACTTGGTTTTGTCCTTGACCAGAAGATTGTAAAACCAATAAAGGGGATACAGAATACGATGAAGGAGGAGTATATATTGTTTTTGAGGAAGGTGTAATATGCCAAAAAGGAAAACTTCTACACCACCATTAAAAGACACCGAACTCATAGAGCAAATCAGAAAAGACGTTGAAAATATAACCAAGAGTGAGAATTTGCGTGATACTGGAAAAGGTTTTGTTCTTTGGATTCTTAGAAATTACTTTGATTTAGACCGTGAAACTGCTAATCTTTGTTTAATTGACAGTCCAAATGACAAACGAGTAGATGCATTTGTCGAAGAAGATGAAGCAATAAAAATCATTCAGTGCAAATTTTTTAACGACCCCAAAAAGGAAGTTGGGGACAAGGAGATTGTGTTATTTAAGGGGTGTCTCGATTGGTTGAAAAAACCTGATGAAGTCAAAAAGTTAAACCTTCCACGTTTTCACGATGTGGCTCTAGTATTTTGTGAAAGATGGAAAGAAGGTGTAGATGTTCAACTACATTTTTTTGCCTTTGGTAAGTTTTCAAACGAAGCGCATCAGGAGCGAATAGTCTTTAATAACTCGGATTTAAGAGAAAGAGTCCAAATGTATTTTCATGATATAGGAGATATACTGGCAGTTTTCAGATCAAAATTGCAAATAGAGAATCCTCTCGCTAATGAGAAAATTGCACTTGAACTGATTCCTGGTGAATATTTTATAAAAAAAAGAGAGATGCCATCAATTGTAGCCACTATTAAAGGTAAATACCTTCTCGAGATGTATAAAAAGTATGGTGACACTCTGTTTGAGAGAAATATTAGGTTCTACAAAAGAGCGAGGAAAGGGAGCATCAATGCAAAAATTATTGATACTGTATTAGACAATAATGAACGACAAAAATTTTGGTATTACAATAACGGAATAAGTTTTGTGTGTCGAGATTTCTCTGTAAAAGAGGATGTTAATCCACCTATTTTAGAAGTGCAGGGTTTTCAAATTATCAATGGATGCCAAACAACGGTTTGCCTATACGAGGCCAAACAAAGAATGAAAGAATGGACGGACATGCCCAATGATGTTCAAGTAGTAGTTCGTTTTATCAAGGCGCCAGTGAAGGAAGTGGATTTAATAACCTTATATACAAATTCTCAAAATCCTGTATCGGAAATACAATTAAAATCGAATGATTCTCTTCAGAAAAGATTAAAAGAAGAACTTGCTAAATATTCTCCACCCTATTTTTATTCCATTAAGGAAGGTGATTGGCAAAGACTTCCATCAAAGGATAAAAGAAATTTCGGTGATAGAATCATAGAAATGTCTGAAGCGGCTCAGGTTATCTATTCATTTACAACAGATCCTGCCTTTGCTCGTAGATGGAAGAACAAACTATTTACAGAAAAGTACTATGAAATTTTTAGAAAGGATATATCAATTGAAGAGATCATATTTCCTTGGAGAATTTTGAAAGTTATCAATGATAAAATATCAAAATATAGAAGAGAAGAATTCAATAAATTAAAAAAGCAGCCCACTTCTTTTACTGAAGAGGAAAAAAAAGATATACTGAAAAAAGAATTTTTAATCTACTCTAACCTTATTATTTTGCATTTTATTGGGAAATTAATACAAAAAAGATATAGGCAATACTCTCCAGCAATTGCCAAAAAACTATTGAACAACAAATTAGAAGGAAGAATTACAAGAATTTTTGATTACATTGTCGGTATCCTTAAATTTAGCGATATGTTGGCACGAGAAACAAACGTACCTCGCTTTTTGAAAAATTTTGATACCATTAGTACCCTTTATGATGAAATACAAAAAGCTATTGAAATGGAGCAAGCAAGAACTGGAAAAGACCCATTAAAAGATATGTTACCAGAAATAAGGCAGATATAAATTAATATGAATAAATTATATATCCAATCGCTTAATGACAAATTCAACACTGTCCTTTCCAAGAACACCTTTTACTTCTACAACGAAGAGTTTGAGGAATACTATGAGGGGCATATTTCATCAATTGCACAAAATATTTTTCTTCTTAAAAATAGGATAGAAAGAGAAGGGTTAAAAGAATCAACATTAGTTGGACATATCACAGAGGTTGAAGATGGCATAGATGCTATTCTTACCATCACTGGATTTTCAAAAGAAAGTTTACAGAGATTGGTAACATTCATCAGAGTGGTAGAGGATAAGACGCTCTACTCATTAGTCAATAAAGACCACTGGCCACAAGAAGATTCTCAAGAAAAAGAAGATTTTCAGGAATGGGGATTGGATAAGATAAAATCACTCATAAAAAGTAATAGAAAATTTGCTGAAGGGATTGTAAATTTATTCTTTAAGGGATCCACCGTTCCAGCAATTAAAAAGGTGTTGCCATTATTTGAGTTTAAGAAACTGGATATAAACAAATATAGTTTTTCAATAGAATCACTTATTGATACCATAATTAGATACAAAACAAAAGGTGCTTACAAGGCATCAAAGGGCAGTAATCCAGAGGTTGTAATCGAGAAAATTTTGGAAAACCACAGCCTGACATTTGAAAAAGGAAAGTTTAAGATCCCTGAGGCAGGGAATATTCCAAGGACAATGGATTTTATTATTCCTAACAAGAAATCCCCGAGAATAATCATTGAGTGTTCATATTCAGTAACTACTGCCTCTGGAATGGGAGACAAAGCAAAGACAGAAAAGACCGTTGCAGATTTCTTAAAGAAGAATTATCCAGATGTTATTTTTGTTGGATTTGTGGACGGGATTGGGTGGTATGTACGAAGAGGGGATTTAAAACGGATGGTTAATGCTTATGACTTCGTTTTTACATTTCATAAAGAGGAACTAAAAAAATTTGAAAACCTTCTAATGGAGGTTTTCCATGAAAAGTAAAGAATTTTTTGAATCTTTAATAAATAAGATTGTCCAGGGGGATTGTCTGGAGATTATGAAAAAAATCCCTGATAATAGCGTAGATGTCACCTTTGCAGACCCACCATTCAATCTGAAGAAGAAATACAATAATTACTATGATAAACACGAAGTTCAAGAATACCTTTCCTGGTGCAAAGAGTGGCTTTTTGAGATGGTTCGAGTCACTAAACCTACAGGTTCTATTTTTGTTCATAATATTCCAAAATGGTTAATCTATTTTGGCTCTTATCTGAATGAAATTGCCATCTTCCGCCACTGGATTGCCTGGGACGCAATGAGTACACCCCTTGGAAAGACGCTATTACCTAATCACTATGGAATATTGTATTATGTGAAATCAAAAGATTTTAAATTTTACGACATTAGAATGTTTCACAAGAGGTGTAGAAACTGTCACTATATCTTACAGGATTATGGGGGGAAGAAATCACAAATGCATCCTTTTGGTCCGCTTGTTTCGGATGTTTGGACCGATATTCACCGGATCAGGCACAAAATAAGGAGAGATGAGCATCCATGCCAATTGCCAGTTCATCTACTCGAAAGATTGATACTTATGAGCAGTGATGAAGGAGATATAGTACTCGACCCGTTTATTGGTACTGGCACAAGTGCCATTGCAGCCAAAAGGTTAGGGAGGAGATTTATCGGGATAGACATAGACCCTGAATATGTGAGCATTACAAAAAAGAAGTTAGGACAGGTTGAGCCATCTATTGTTAATGGCTGTTATGTTAGCACATTCTTAAATAAGATAGTAACAATTAGAGATAAAGACTGGGATAGTGTAAGAGAGGCATTTTTTATCCCGAAAGATCTATTTGAGGTGGAAAAGAGAGAAATTTACCTCAAACAAAGTAATATAGATAGATTGGTGTATAACTCAAGAAATTCGGCTCAGAGGGAGTTGTTTTCGGATATCAGAGAGAATGGCGGTAGCTACACAGGGAATAAATAAGCGGGCAAATACAGTTTCGTACTGCTCTATATAAGTGTAAAGATTTAGTTATCAGTGGTATTCTCGCCAGATGCAATGGATATGTGATTAAGCGAAAAGATGGTATGTAAAATTCCCTTCTTTAAGAAGAGAAGTGTCTGCCGAACATAGACTGGGTGCTTAATTCGTAGGGGCGACCGGCCGGTTGCCCTTACATTATATTCGCAACCATATTTTTATTAATCACAAATACGGATTTTTGTATCATTAGGGCAGACCATCAGCCTGCCCCTACAATTTAATTTTGCAATTAAGTATAAATAGTGATAATTGTCACTCGTAAATGAATATTTATATATATCCCGTCATTGGTATTTACTATTATAAAAATGTATGGTATACACAAATTCGCTCAGGAGGTGTGGAATGTTCAGAAAGACAGGTTATGCCCTTATCTTGTCCTTTTTATTCATCTCTTATTCTTTTGCGGGGAGCTTTGAAGGGATTGAGGACAGGATCAGAAATTCTGATGCAATCATTGTAGCCGAGGTGACAAAGATCATAGAAGGTGGGGTAACGATCAAGGTCGTGGATGTCCTCAAGGGCGATAAAAACGCAAAGAATATCAAAAGGCTGGGCGGGGACATATTCAATGAGCAGGAGAACCAGCTCTTCAAGGTGAAGGAGAAGGCAATCCTCTTCATCGGGGAGATACACGACGATATAGGAGTATTATACGGACAGGAGAAGGGGAAACTCCCCTACAATCCCAACGAGTTGAAGGGTTATAAGACTACCATATCTCTTTTGATCGAGATGGATAAGACTGAGAACAAGCCAAAAAAGACTGAACTCCTCAAAAAACTTATGAGCTCCTCAGAGATAGGTAAGTACATCGCCCTTGGGGAGATATATCTGAGGTCCTCCGATTACAATATTGAGGGCTTAAAAGGACTGGTAAAACCCTCTCTCGAAAGCAAGAACCCGGATATAAAAAAGAGGGCAATTATGGCATACTGCCGCATATTTGATGTCAAGGCACAGGGGTATAGCAAGGACAGGGAATTGATGCAGGTGCTCGTCAGGGCCCTCGAGGACCCGAATAAGGAGGTTCGTACCAACGCCATTACCCAGTTGAAGAATAGAACCAAAACTGATATGGGATTTGATATGGAGACTGATGACAACAGCAAGAACAAGAAGGTAATAGAGCGATGGAAGAAGTGGATACAGGAGGGTATGCCTGAGAAGACTCTGGAGACAGAGTTTGAAGAATAGTCCTTTTACGGAGGGGTAAAAGATGAAAAGGGTTCTATCTATCCTCTTTTTTGCGTTTTTATTCATTGGGATTATTAGCCTAACAGGCACGAGCCTGTACTCCCAGTCGAAGGAAAAGGGTAAGAAGGTAACAGAGACAAAAGCCACAAAACCACTCCCCCCCAGAGATGATACAGAGGATCATATCAGGTGTGATGAAGAGACCCATAAAAAATACTCCGAACTCAGACCCAGATATCTTGAGATACAGAGGAAGATCGGAGAGATTGACGCAAAACTGAAGGCAAACGAGAGGAATCTGGAAACACTGAAGAATATGTCAGAGGAGGAGATAGAGAAAGAGGTGAGGGAAGAGAATATCAAGAAGATCGAGGAAGAGAACGAGGCACTGAAGGCAAGCAGGAAGAAGATTGAAGAGGAGGGGATTGAGTTTTATAAGATATACGAGCCCATACGACACAAGTGTGAAGATTGAAGGGCAGGATGAACAGGATAATCTTGATAACAGGGATTTTAATATTCGCCTCCACTCTCTTTGCTGCAGAGAAGAGGGTCTCCTACTTTGCTATACCCGAGAGCGAGTCCCTTGCCCCAATTGCCGGTGAGATAGAGTACATAATGAAGAAGGCTCTTGAGAAGAGGATGTATGTCCCAGCCGAGATCACTACAAGGGAGATAGCTGTCCTCGAAGACGAGATGAATAGATTGAGTACAGAGTCTCATTCACTCATCGCTCAGGGTAAGAAGCTATATGAGGAGTTGAACCTCGACCAGTCCTTCTTTGTATTCCAGAAGATCGTAAACAACCTTGAGGGTGGTACTGCTGTATTCGAGAAATCAACAGATTACCAGCTCGCCTTGATGTACCTCGGAAATATCTACAAGTTAAAGGGCGATGAGACCTCCGCCAAAAACATCTTCCTGAAACTTCTGTCCTACAACAAGAAGTATACCCCCGATGCAAACTACTTCCCCCCTGATATCATTGATACATTTGAGGGTGTCCGCAATGAATTCAAGACCATTCAGAAGGGGACTCTGCAGGTTGTACCAAAGCCAGAGGACGCACAGGTCTTTATAAATGGCGTCTTTGTCGGGTGTGGTAAATTGAAGGTCGACGGGATAAATTCGGGGGAACACCTCGTAGGTATAAAGAAGAGAGGGTATGTACCCTATGTAAGAAAGGTAGTAATACAGAGCGGACTTGTTGAGGTGGTGAATGTAGAACTCATAGGGTATAAAGAGGCATTAGACAGATATAGTGAGATTGGACGCTTGAAGAATTCTGACATCTCAACTGCTCTGCCAACTCCGCTCAAGGAGTATAGAAAAGCGGCCGGTGCAGACACCTCAGTCGTGATATTCGTCACAGGGAGTCCAAACAACCTAACCCTCTACGGGTATACTTACTATAAGGACAGGCTCGTTTTGTATGACGAATTCCCCATAATAATTAAGACAGATGAATCAAGGAAGAAGATACTCAAGGGCAGCATTGAGAATATATTAAGCAAGATACTACCAGAAGATATCTCCAGACTCAAACCTGTAGAAAAGATAAGTTATAAGAAATTCTACACCTCCTGGTGGTTTTACAGTGTCATAGGAGTCGCCCTGATTGGTATAAGTGCTGTTGGGTATTTTTTGCTCTCTCCCGAAGAGAAGGGGAGGGAGACAGGTTCTTTGATAATAACCTTTTGAGTTATGAAAGGGTGAGATTATGAGATACAGGATTTTGAAGATCTTCTTGATATCCCTGATAGGGATTATCCTCATTAAGTTGAGTCTATATGCTCAGGGGGTATCCCCATTGAAGAAGAGGATATTCATTGTTAGCGTCCCCAGTGACAACTTCTCGAACAAACCCGCAGCCCTTTATCACTACTATGTAAAGAAGGTGCTGGAATCCTCAAAAGACTACCAGTTCATCGAACCCGAACTCGCCCTGGAGAACGGGAATATCACCCCCAATAAGAAGATCTGTGCAGAGGCGAGCACATATTATAATGCCGGCAAGAAGCAGTTCGAAAACATGGATCTGGACGCGGCTATTCAAAGTATGAGCAAGGCCCTCTCCAGCTACTGGAAGTGCCCCGCCTATATCGGGGATGGGGCTGAATATCTCGAGACGCTCAAGATGCTCGGGGCAATCTACATATTCAATAGAGAGGAGAAGATGGGTAAGGAGATGTTCAGGAAGGCCCTCATATTTAACCCCGAGACCACTATAAATAAGGACCTCTTCCCACCGAATATAATTCAGATCTTCGAGAAGGTAAAATTGGAGATCTCTACAATGAAGAAGGGTTCGGTAAATATCAGCACAATTCCACAGGGAGCCGAGGTCTTCATAGACGGTAAGTTTGTGGGTATATCCCCCCTCATCAAGAATGACCTTTTCGTCGGGAATCACTTCATAAGTATCTCAAAGGACGGATATATCAACGATGGTGGAAGAATTGATATAAAACCTGATGAAGAGGAAGTGTATCAGGCACAACTCATTCCGACCAAGCGGTTTGCCGAATTTTCCCAGATACTCTCCACAATACAGACCGATGTTACCCTCGACCCAATCGGTGAAAGCATAAAATCCCTTGCGGCAATCACCGGGGCAGATATGATATTTGCAAATGTGGTCAGAAGGGATGGTACAGAGATAATAATAGATGCATATCTCTTAGATATCGCCTCCAAATCCCGCGTCTATAACAGCCAGAGGAGATTTAATTATCCATTCAAAGAGGCCGAGTCCGAGATAGCCACCTTTGTCCTCGAGTTCCTTGCTGGAAAGACGGTCTCAAAGGAGATACAGCCAGTTGCAAAGGTAGAACAGCCCTTAAAACCTGTTAAAAGGGAGATTCCCGAATGTAAAATGGATGCAGACTGCAAGGACTCTATGGTCTGCAGTAAAGAGGGGAAGTGTATCCCTGCAGAGAAGAAAGAGGGGAAGGAGTTTTACAAACAGTGGTGGTTCTACACCGCAGTCGGTTCTGGACTCCTTCTAATTACATGTGGGGCAATACTTTTGTGGCCCTCCGGGGAAGAGGGCGGCTCCGAAGGTACTATAAATTTCAAATTTTAGGTTAACGATCTATGAGGGTATTATTGCCATTAATCACCTTCCTATTCTATCTAAGCATCTCCTTTGCTGATACCCCTGCTATAAAGACGACAGTCTCTCTGATATTCTTTTCTGACTTTGAAGCAAACGACGAGGATATAAAGAGCTTTGTCAAGACAGTAGAGAAGAACCTTTCCAATTACAGTGGTCTGGAACATATACCGGTTGAGATTCTGATGGACAAAAAGGGGTTTTCATCCTTCTCCTCTGACATAAAGAAGGTTATGAGGTACCTATCCGAGGGGAGACTCCACTATGAGAATATGGACTTTGAAAACTCCATAGCCTCCTTCACAAAGGCAATACAGCTTCTTGAGAAGAACCACCTCTTTGCCAATAAAAGAAATATGTATATCGATGCCCTCTCCTATGCCGGAGCCATATCTGTCCTTTCCAATAAGGTTGATATGGCTTATAACTATTTTAAACAGATACTTACCATATCTCCAAAACACACCCTTGACCAGAATATATTCCCTCCCCAGATAACCGGTTTCTTCAACAGGGTGGCAAAGGAGATTCAATCCTCTCCCAGGTGTGTGATTCGATTCCGATTAGAACCTGAGAGGTCTTATGTCTTTCTGGATGGGAAGTTTGCCGGGACATCTCCATTTGACAGAACCGGCGTTGTATGCGGGGTTCATCACTATTATATCCTGAGCCCCGGTTATTACCCTCTCTCCGGGAGCATCACCGTCACTCCCGAAAAGATGGCCGTTGAAGTAAAGGAGACACTCAGCGCCACGAACGAACTCAGTATAATAGATACCATCCAGTCGTCTGTGAAGCAATATATAGACACAGATGGTTACCCACCCGCTCTGAGCCAGTTATCGGATGTGGATCAGATTATCACTGTCTATGCTACAGGTTCACGGGAGAAACCTCAATTATATGGCGCCCTGTATGACAACATCGGGAAGTTAAAGATCAACTCACAGGTTATATCCCTGTCCCGGCCCTTATCCGATTCAAGCCAGGAGATAGACTCGTTTATCACCTCTATATATCTCGACATTGGAGGCAGAAAGATCATAACCCAGGTTATGCCGCCCACTTCCTCCTCCGAGATTGCCCCTCAGAAGGACAAATCCATCCCCAATCCAAAAGAGAAGCAGATCTACGAAAAGTGGTGGTTCTGGATAGCCATAATCGGCTCCATAGCCATACTGGTCACAGTCCCCGTAATCCTGATCAACTCCGCAGAATCTGACACTCACTCACCTGATGAGCATACAGACCCATTCTTGAGGAGATAGAATTCAGGACTGGATTCATCAGCCCCCCTTGTTTTCTTGACAACAGGGAAATATTGAGTGATTAAATGGCTCTTGCCGGCAACCGGTGTCTTATAATCACTGACCCGAAAGGAGGTCAAGATGTCTTTTTTATATCTGTTTGCAAAGAGATTTGTGGCAGGAGAGGAACTGGAGGAGGCAATACCACCCATCAAGGCCCTGAATGAAAAGGGTATAATGGTTACATTTGATCACCTTGGAGAGAATGTCAAAAACGAACAGGAGGCAACGGCAGCGGCTGATTCATACCTTCAGATTCTGGATGTCATACAGAGGGAGGGGCTCAACTCCAATGTCTCCATAAAACTTACACAGATGGGACTCGACCTTGGAGACGACTTCTGTCTGAAGAATGTGGAGAGGATAGTCAAAAAGGCAAAGGAGTTGAACAACTTCGTCAGGATAGATATGGAGGGGTCAAACTATACTCAGAGGACACTTGATATCACATACAAACTATTCGATGAATATAAGAATGTAGGGGTTGTCATTCAGGCTATGTTATTGCGCAGTGAGTCAGATATAAAGACACTGATAAAAAGGGGTATTCGTGTAAGACTCTGCAAGGGGGCATACAAAGAGCCAGAGTCCATAGCATACCAGAAAAAGGAGCAGGTGAACGAGAACTACAAAAAGCTTATGAAGATGTTACTCAAGGACGGGAATTACCCCGCCATAGCCACTCACGATGAGGAGATAATAGAAGAGGCAAAGAGGTTTGCAGAGGAGAACGGGATAGACAGATCACGCTTCGAATTCCAGATGCTCTATGGCATAAGGAGGGATCTGCAAATAGCCCTTGCCAGAGAGGGTTATAATATGAGGGTCTATGTCCCCTATGGAAAGGAATGGTTCCCCTATTTTTATAGAAGGCTCAGGGAGCGCAAGGAGAACCTCTTCTTCGTAATGAGAAACTTTTTCAAGGGTTAAGGAGGATTTTATGTCAATGAAGATCGCCCACGCCATCTCGGGTATTGTAGACGGGTACAAAGATGCAATGATAGAGATGCAAAAGGAACTCACAAGGAGGGTTGCCCTCGACCCCCAGTATGGAGGTAAAGGGGAGCGGGAGAAGGCAGAGTATATCCTTTCTGTATTGAGGAGTATGCCCTTCTACAAGGTGGATGTTATCAACGCCCCTGATAACCGCATCGACCCTCCGGAGAGACCCAATATCATAGCGAAACTCAAGGGCAGGGACTCCTCCAGAACTATATGGATTATGTCCCATATGGATGTAGTACCTCCTGGAGATATGGACAGGTGGAGACACAACCCCTTTGAGGTAGTTGTGGAGGGGGACAGATTGATAGGTAGAGGCGTAGAGGACAATCAACAGGGGATAGTTACCTCGATCTTCGCCGTAAAGGCGATCCTCGAATTAGGGATGCCCCCCATCTACGATGTGGGTCTATTGCTTGTAGCAGATGAGGAGACCGGAAACAAATATGGGATAGATTATGTTTTGAAGAATAAGCCTGATCTTTTCAAGAAGGAGGACCTGATAGTAGTACCCGACGCCGGCTCTCCAGACAGCACAATGATAGAAATAGCGGAGAAATCGATCCTCTGGATCAAATTCACAGTAAAGGGTAAACAGACCCACGCCAGCACGCCACACCTCGGTATTAACCCCCACAGGGCAGGCGCAAATCTCATTGTAAGGCTCGACAGAGCCCTCAGACAACGATTCAAGGTGAAGAATAAGGTCTTCGATCCACCTGTATCTACCTTTGAACCCACACGCAAGGACAGTAATGTACCCAACATAAACACTATACCCGAGACTGATGTATTCTATTTTGACTGCAGAATTCTGCCCGAGATAGGAGTGGATGAGGTAAAGGCAAGGATTCTTGAGGTAATTAACGAGGTGCAGCAGGAGTACGGAGTCACCGTAGATATGGAGTTTGTACAGGAGGTCAGGGCCGCCCCCCAGACCCCGGAGAACGCAGAGGTGGTGGAGAGGCTCAAAAAGGCAATCAAAAAGGTATACAACAGGACGGCAAAACCTATGGGTATAGGAGGTGGTACGGTGGCCGCTGTCTTCAGACATATGGGTTATAATGCTGCGGTGTGGTCTACACTCGAAGAGACTGCCCATCAACCGAACGAGTCCTGCCTGATCTCCAATATGTTGGGTGATACAAAGGTCTTTGCCAATCTATTTGCATCTGATTGAAAAAGATAGTATGTATAACTGATGGAGTCCTCATACAGGTTTGACCTTGTAATCACGATAATATCCTTTTCTATCGCCCTTTCCATATCCTTCAGAAGAAACAAGGAGAAACAACAGACCCTTGCATCTCTATTCACATTTCTTGTGGCTGTGGTATTCCTCCTCAAATACGCATTTATCACCTCCTCAACCCATATATGGCTCAGGTTGTGCCTCGGAGTCCTGATACCCCTCCCTTTACTTCTATTGTTTGTCATATCCACCTTTATGAAAGAGGAGGACAGCCTCAGTATAGAATTGTTCACAATACAATACATCTTCGCCCCTATTCTGATTGTGGGACTCTCAACCCCTATATTCAACAGCCGTGAGTTTGTATTATTTGTCATATCTTATGTATACAGTATGCTTACATTCACCTTCTCTAACCTGATATATCTCGCCCTGAGGTCATCTGAGCCATCTTTAAGAAGAAGGCTGCTATTATTTGCTACCATCGGACTTATGGGGGTAGTCCTCTCTATTCTGTCCTTGAAGCTTAAGGACAGCAACCTCGCTTATGGACTCAGTTCAATCTCTGTCATACTCCTTCTGGTCTATATAAGCGAGTCTGTATTGAATACGAGGTTACTCGATTTTCAGGAATTCTCGTTCAGGATACTTGTCCTCATACTAATCTCCGTAATCATCTCCGTGATATACTGGCTCTTCGTAATCCTGATGGCAGATCGCCCATTTGATATGATGCTCAACTCATTTGCCGTCTCCATCGCCATAGCCCTCCTCTTCGAGCGGTTCCGGGAATTCATTATTAAATTCATAAGCATCTATGTAACTGCTCGAACGAGGGATTTTATTGCAAGGATAAAGAGACTCCAGAAGGAGATATCCTCCATAATAGACGCAGATACACTCATCAAGAGGGTGACAGACGAGATATTCGCCTCAAGGAAGGTCTCGGGTTGTGCCTTCTACGCCCTATCAGAGGACAGGACATATTACAGACTCTACTATTCCCTCGGAGAGCAGAAAAGGGAGAGGATTGACAATATAACGGACAGGATACTCATAGACACCATCAATGAACAGCGACAGGTACTCATAAGAGAGATTCTGGAGAAGCAGTATACACAGGAATCTACACCCCCTTCAGAGGAGGTGGAGAGGAACAGGACACAGGAGATAATTGCATCTATGGAGAGGATCAACGCCACCCTCCTCTTCCCGATAATTGTAGAGAATGAGGTACTTTACATCCTTGCCATAAATGACTCAGGACTCGCAGACACCCTGAATGCCGAGGAGATCGGAGCGATTATGGAGCTCTGCGAACAGATATCCATCTCGCTACAAAATCTGAAGGTCTTCGAGAGTATAAAGGAGAGGGACCGACTGGCCGCCCTTGGAGAGATGGCAGCAGGACTCGCTCACGAGATAAGAAATCCCCTCGGTGCCATAAAGGGGGCGGCACAATATCTCAATCCCGCTAACCTCCCCTCTGAAGAGGCAGAGTTTTTGAAGATCATAATTGAGGAGACAGACAGGCTCAACAGGGTTCTGACACAATTTCTGGACTACTCCCGCCCTTATCAGTGTGAATTATCAGTTGTAAATCTGGATGAAGTCCTGAGACAGATTATCAGGCTCTATTCCGTGCCTCAGGATGAGAAATATAAATTCAATTATTCAAATGAGGGTGGAGAGATCTATGTAAAACTGGATGTGGAACAATTCAGGCAGGTAATTCTCAACATAATCAAGAATGCCCAGGAGGCAATGCCTGATGGCGGGTCCATAGATATAAAGGTCTACAGATATGATGGGAAGAAGAGGACCTTCTCCTCTGTATTCTCGAGAGATAGAGACTCATCGGATAGAGTAATCATAGAGATCAGAGACTACGGAACAGGGATAGAGGAGAGTAACCTGAACAAGGTATTCATCCCCTTCTTCACCACAAAGAAGAGTGGAACTGGGCTTGGGCTTGCCATCTCAAAGAAGATAATAGAATCACACAATGGTAAACTCGAGATCAACAGCAAGAAGGGAGAGGGGACTATGGTCAGGGTAATCCTCCCCGTCCTGTCGGATACAGAGGTTAAGAGATGATCCTCGTATTTGAATTGATACTCATATTGATACTGGTCTTTGTAAATGGCTTTTTCTCCGCAGCAGAGATAGCCGTTGTAACCATACGAAAGACTCGTATAAAAGAGCTTATAAAGAAGAAGGTAACATTTGCCAGAATACTCGAAAGGATGAAGGAGAATATCGAGACCTTCTTTATTATCATACAACTCGGGGTAACCATAGTAGGGACCCTCGCATCTGTAATCGCAGGGACGATCTCAATAAAATATATCACCCCTATAGTCTCAGGATGGCTCGGGGATTTTTCGGGATACGCCGAGGCGGTCTCTGTTGCCATCGTCACGATTGTAATAACGACGATGTTTCTCTTCTTTGGGGAGCTTCTCCCGAAGAGTATAGCCACGAGGAGTCCGGAGGGAATCGGGCTTCTGGCGGCCCCTGTGATTGATATCTTCTCAAAGATATTAAAACCCTTCGTAATGCTTATACACATACCCCATAAGTTCCTTGTAAGACTGATAGCCAATCAGAAGGTCTACTCTGAGAGCAGGATATCAGAGGACGAGATAAGGCTGATAATCGAAGAGGGTGTCTCATCGGGGGTACTGGAGAGACAGGAGCAGGAGCTCATTGAACACATCTTTGGATTTACTGATAAGACGGCAAAGGACATTATGATTGACATAAACTCTGTAGATATGATTGATATCGCTGCATCAAAGGATGAGATAATAGACAGGATCATCGCATCAGGTCACAATAGATTCCCAGTATATGAAAAGAACAGGGATAATATCATAGGCATAGTCTCGGCACGAGACTTTTATTATGTCTATTTCCAGTCTGAGGTCTTTATCCTGCGAGATATCATAAGAAAACCCTTGTTTGTATACGCCAACACAAAGATAAGCCTTCTATTAAGAGATATGCAGAAGAAGAAGATGCATATGGCTATTGTGCAGCAGGAGGGAAGGGTTATAGGTATCATTACCCTTGAGGACATAATCGAGGAGATCGTTGGAGAGATAGAGGACGAGAGGTTCATAAAGAAAATCAGATGAAGAAGTATATCAAAACAGCCATCTACCTCCTATTTGCCATATTCAATGTCATTCTAATAACCCGATTTGTGAGAATTACTCATCTATCCTACGAAGAGGGGCTCATCTTTGGAATTCAATACTATATTCGAATAATCTGCAGTTTTGTTTTATATTGCTTCATATTTATCCATATACTTCTATTGATACTCGAACATACAAGGCGGATGAGCCATTCCCTCTGGTGGGAGGCGATAAGCCTGATAATACTCTTTATTGCATTCATTGCAAATATACTGTAAAAGGAGGAGATATGAGATACGGTGAGAAGGCTATCAAAGAGGCGAGGCTCGAATTCTGGGAGAATCCAGAGAAGAGGAATAATTATCAGATCGAGATATCCTATCCCGAATTCACCTGCCTTTGCCCGAGGTCTGGCTATCCCGATTTTGCAACTATAATCATAAAATATATCCCGGACAAATATATTGTAGAACTCCGCTCCCTCAAGCTCTACCTTAACAGGTTTAGAGATGAGCACATCTCCCACGAGGCGGCAGTAAACAGGATCTACAATGACCTCAAGAAGGGTCTGAAACCAAAGTATCTCGAGGTGATCGGCGACTTCAATGTGAGGGGGAATGTGAAGACGGTGGTCACAGTGAAGAGCAAACAGGGCAAATAGGTCTATTCATATTATACTTCTTCAATGTAAATTTGACAAACTAACTTACATAGTTAACCTGACCTTGCTGTAATACTCAACACACATAAACCGCTCATCAAAATCCTTACTCCACTCTATACTCCCCACCCCCACTCCCCTCTCAAAAATAAGTTCTTCTGAATTCTTCTCACTCTTCTTTATGAATAGAAAAACTGAGAGGATAACTATAATTATCAGAATCACAACTGAACCAATAATCAAATCTTTCTTATCAATACGACTCTCTTTCATCTATAATTTTCCTCTCGTATGGGAATGTCAGTTGAAGACAAACGAGTTGTTCTCATTCTTCCCATATAGAAGGAATTCCCAAAAAAATTGAACTTTACTATATTATGTCTTCAGGTGTTCCTGAGTTTCTGGTTCTTCTTCGCCCTTTGTAGTTTTACTACTTTTACCAGGAACAAAATTCCTGAATCTGTTTGCAAGAACGGGGTCCTTATCTATGTATTCGAGATAGCCTGTACTACTTATCTCTTTAACTGCCCTCTCTATCCTTATCTGTATGACATTCTTTCTTGTTGTAAGGTCCTTCTCACTCTTTATTCTCTCCTCCTGAACATCCCTTCCTCCAGACAGGTCTCATTCTTGGTTCTATCCTCACATTTGTGGCGATGAAGTCTACAAGTCTCTTTTCTGGTGCAGCTCTTATGGCTCTATACAGTGCAGGAATTCTAACACCGTTCGTAATAATATCGAGTTTTGCTGACTTCTTGATACCTAAAATTAAGAAGGTTTATCGCTTCGTGCCAGCAATTCAGAAATTCGGCTCGGTCCTTTTGATAGCGGGTGGTCTGTATCTTTTGGTATCTTCGTACTCTACATTCTCTTCCTCTCCCGCTCTTTCAGAAAACAAGGAACGCTCATATACAAATCATACAAATTTCGAGAGTCCACCCAAGATGGTATTTGTTCTGTCTCACCACTGTCCCGAGTGTAAAAAATTACACGCGATTCTGCCAGATATCAAGAGCGACTGTCGTAAGATGAATATCGAAATTGTGGAAAGGTATATCGAAGACGAGCCCTATTTAAAATCAGAATACAATATCAACATTGTGCCAACAATTTTACTGCTGGATAATTATGGCAAAGAGGTGAAAAGAATTTTTGGGAGGCAGGATATCTCGACTCTGAGAATCGCGGCAGCGAGTATAATGAACAGTTCCTGTGCTGGAGAATCGCCAAACATAGAGAAGGTAAAATCGAACGAGAATACCTGTGAGCAGGGGCGTTCGTGTAAAGAAGAGTTCAATTAGACGATTCAAGTAGCAGCGAGAGCTCCTTTCTTGACAAATAATACCAATTCTGATAAATATGGGCGTATGAAGTTATCGAGCAGATATTATATAAAGTATTGTCTTACGAAGACCTGCCTGCATTGACCCTAATAAAAATAGAGAAAATTATTTGTATTTTCTACCTTTCTCGACTATTCAAAAAGAAGGAGAGAAACAATGAAAAGCAAAACCCGACTGAGACTATTGATTCCCAAGGGGAGAATATTTCCAGCTGTCTATAAACTTCTTCAGGATACGAATCTCGTACAGGAGATAAACGAGCGCTCATATACGCCGGTCTGTCTGGACAATGAAATCGAGGCGAAGCTTATGAAGCCACAGAATATCCCAAAATTAATAGAGCTAGGGGCTCACGATATCGGTTTTACGGGGTATGACTGGATTATGGAGACAGAGGCGCGGGTGAGAGAGGTTATGGACCTTGGTTTTGACAGAGTAAGGATTGTATCTGCTGCACCGATAGGGAGGACAAGAGGCGAGTTGAAAAGGCGAAAGATCATCGTTGCCTCAGAATATGAAAACATTACGAGGAAATACCTTAAAAAGGAGGGCTTCGAGTATATCTTTATCAGGACATTTGGAGCAACCGAGGCTTTTCCGCCCGAGGATGCGGACCTGATTGTTGATAACACCTCAACAGGCAGGACATTGAGAGAGAATGGCTTGAATATAATAGATGAGATTCTAACCTCCTCTACGAGGTTGATTGCAAATCCCGATTCTTTCTCTAATCCCAACAAGAGAGAGAAGATAGATGAACTCGTGATGTTGATTACATCTGTTTTGAATGCCAGAAAGAGGGTAATGCTCGAGATGAATGTCCCATCGGACAGACTTGAGCAGATTGTAAAGATTCTGCCCTGTATGCGCTCTCCAACTGTCTCTCCATTATATAAAGATGAGGGGTTTGCGGTCAAGGTGGCTGTATTGAAGGAGGAGGTTTCGAGACTCATTCCGCTCTTAAAAAGGCTCGGTGCAACGGATATTCTCGAATATGAATTCAGAAAGGTGATTATATGATCAGAAAGGCCAGATTCAACAGGGAGACAAGGGAGACGAACATAACCGCCTATTTGAAGATCGAGGGGTCAGGGCAGCACAGGATAGAGACACCGATTGGATTTTTTACACATCTACTGGAGTCCTTTGCCTTTCACGGGAGGTTTGATTTGAACTTCAGTGCAAAGGGCGATCTGAATGTAGATCAGCATCACCTTGTAGAGGATTGTGGGCTTGTACTCGGAAGGCTATTCGGTCGTGCCCTCGGGAAGGCAAAGGGGATCAACAGGGCGGGTTTTTTCATAATGCCAATGGATGAGGCACTTGCGATAGTATCTATAGATCTCTGTGGCAGGCCTTATCTGCAGTACGATGTAAAATTCAGAAGAAGATTGTGTGGGAAACTGGATACCGATACACTTCCGGACTTCTTTCAGGCCTTTGCCTCGGGCGTTATGGGGAATATTGTAATCAAGACGGTAATTGGCAGGAGCGATCATCATAAGGCAGAGGCGACTTTTAAGGCGTTTGGAAGGGCGTTGAGGCTTGCCTGTTCACTGGACCCGAGAGAGGTGAAGGCGATAGCAGAGCTCCCATCCAGTCTGAAGGGGGTGATAGATTGATGATAGGCATAGTGGACTATAAGGCGGGAAACCTCAACTCGGTTATGAAGGCATTTAAGTTTCTGGGACTTGAATCGCAAATAATCTCCTCTGTCGAAGATTCGCATGGTGTGGACAAACTCGTAATCCCCGGTGTCGGCTCTTTTGGAGCCGCTATCAACAATCTCAAGAAGCAACGCTTGTACGAATTCGTTCTCGACTGGCTCAAAGCCGATAGACCCTTTCTTGGAGTATGTCTGGGTTTTCAGTTGCTCTTCGAAGGGAGTGAAGAGAGTGTGGAGGTCTCTGGATTTTCTGTTGTAGAGGGCAAATGTAGTAGAATCAGAGGGAGAAAGGTGCCACATATTGGCTGGAACAAGGTAAGATTCGTCATAAAGGACCCGATTGTAGACAGTTTCAACGAGGAGGAATACTTCTATTTTGTACACAGCTATGCCGTGCTGCAGACATCCTCTACTGTAGTTGGCACAACAGATTACGAACAGGAGTTTGTCTCAATTGTTAGATCGGGGAATATTTATGGTGTGCAGTTTCACCCCGAAAAGAGCGGCGAGGCGGGGCTGCGACTCTTATACAACTGGGGGACGAGATGCTGACAGTCAGAATAATTCCGTGTCTGGATGTTGACGAGGGCCGTGTTGTAAAGGGCGTGAAGTTCAAGGATCTTCAAATCGCAGGAGATCCGGTCGAGCTTGCCGAAAGGTACTATAAAGAGGGAGCAGACGAGCTCACTTTTCTGGATGTGGGTGCCACATACAAGAGCCGCAAGACCCTGATAGAGGTTGTGAAGGAGATTTCGAAACGCATCTTCATTCCCCTGACAGCTGGCGGTGGGATAAGAAGTATCGAGGACATCCGGGAGCTTCTGCTCGCCGGTGCAGATAAGGTCTCCATCTGTACTGCAGCGATTCAGAATCCCAATCTCATCAAAGAGGCGGCGGAGATATTCGGTTCGCAGTGCATTGTTCTCTCGCTGGATGTAGCAAGGGTTGGAAACAATTATCACGCATTCTCTCACGGGGGAAGGGTAGATGCAAATCTTGATGCCATAAAATGGGCTGTTGATGCAGAAGTTTTAGGGGCGGGAGAGATTCTCTTGAACTCGATAGACAGGGATGGAACGGGTTCGGGCTATGATATTGGACTCTTGAGAAGGGTTGGCGAGACGGTGAAAATCCCCGTTATTGCCTCTGGTGGTGCAGGCAACTTAGAACAGATATTCGAGGCGATCGGTCAGGGCGGGGCAGATGCGGTCCTTCTGGCTTCGAGATTGCATTTTGGTGAAATGACGATTTCAGAGATCAAAACATATTTGAAGAACAAAGGAGTGAGCATAAGATGATAATACCATCCATAGACATAATGAACAAAAGAGTGGTGCAGCTCAGACAGGGGAAGAAGAAGATGCTGGAGGTTGAGGAGCCATTGGAGGTTGCAGAGAGATTCAAGAGGTTTGGTCCACTTGCAGTAATCGATCTGGACGCCGCTCTCGGTAAGGGCAATAATGAAGAGGTTATTGGTGAAATATGTGCGATTTCGGAGTGCCGAGTTGGTGGTGGAATAAGAGATATCGAAAAGGCAAAACGGATTGTAGATATGGGTGCGGAAAAGATAATACTTGGCACACAGGCATTCAAAGGTGGCAATATAAACAGGGCATTCTTGAAGAAGATGGTAGAGGCGCTGGGACGGGAGAGGATTATATTGGCACTCGACACATACAGGGGGGAGATCGTTACGAAGGGCTGGAGGGAAAAGACAGGTATTGATATATTCAAAGTTCTGAAAGAGGCGGGCAGGTTTGCCTCAGAGTTTTTGATTACCTGTGTCGAGAGAGAAGGCTGCCTTATGGGAACGGACATCCCGTTTTTTGAACAGGTGAGAAGGATAACTGATCTGCCAATTACCGCGGCGGGAGGAATAACAACTCTCGACGAGATATCGGCACTCTCCCATCTTGAGATAGATGTGCAGCTTGGTATGTCAATATATACGGGTAGAATAAGACTCGAGGATGCCTTTGTTGCCTCTTTGAATTGGGACAGGTCCGTATTCGGATTATTGCCTGTGGTGGTGGTCGATGAGGATTACAGAGTTCTGATGCTTGCCTGGGCGAACAAAGAATCTGTCAGGAAGACATTTGAGACCTCGAAGACCTGTTTTTATTCGAGGTCGAGAAATACACTCTGGACAAAGGGCGAGACCTCTAAGAATTTTCAGATACTCTTAAAGGCGCGGACAGACTGCGACAATGATACGATAATGTTCGTGGTAAGACAGGAGGGGACCGGGGCGTGTCACAAAGGCAGTTACACCTGTTTTGGGGATAGGGAGTTCGGGCTCGGCGATCTGTACAGAGTAATAGAGGCGAGAATCAAAAGCGGCGATAAAAACTCCTACACAGCATCACTTTCAGACAGGCGGGTTAGGGAGAAACTCATAGAAGAGGCAGGAGAGGTAACTAACGCAATTACAAGAGGAGAAAAGATCTGGGAGGCGGCAGATCTTATATATTTTACAACTGTACTTCTTGCAAAAGAGGGGATCTCGATTAATGAAGTAATGAGGGAATTGAAGAGAAGGAGACAGTCTCCACATAAGAGGAAGTAAGCAATTTTTCAAGACAGGAGAAAGAGATGTTAAGGGTGATAAGAGGAAGAGATTTTGAGATACAAAAGGCAAGAGGTTTGGATACGGAGCTTATAGACGGAGTTCGTAGGATAATTTCGGATGTAAGGGAGAGAGGTGATGAGGCGATAAAGGAATATACTCGTAGATTCGACGGAGTAGAACTCGATAAATTACGAGTCGAAAAAAATTGTATCGAAGAAGCAAGAGAGAGGGTCGACAACAACCTTAAAGATGCAATCACACTTGCGATAGAGAATCTCACAATCTTTTGCAGAAGACAGATGGAGGTTTTTAAGAGTCTGGATGACCTGTCTGTCGAGATTAGGCGAGGAGTAATCGCCAGACAGAGGGTATTGCCAATCGAGAGGGTTGGAGTCTATGTGCCCGGTGGGAGGTACCCGCTCGTATCCTCTTTGATTATGGCAGCGGTCCCCGCAATTGTTGCAGGAGTAAAGGAGATAGTCGTATGCTCTCCTCCAAATAGAGAAAAGAAGATAGATCCTTTGATTCTATATGCTGCCTCGGTCTTGAATATTGAAGAGATATACACAATTGGAGGTGCTCAGGCAGTAGCCGGTCTTGCAATTGGTACACAGACAATCAAGCAGGTAGACAAGCTCGTCGGTCCCGGAAATATCTATGTAACACTCGCAAAGAAGGAACTCTTTGGAGAGGTGGGGATAGATTTCATCGCGGGTCCCACTGAGGTATTGATCATTGCAGACGGGAGTGCCAATCCAGAATATATCGCAGCTGATATGCTTGCACAGGCAGAACACGATATAATGGCAAGACCAATATTAATTACTGATAATCCGAAACTTGTCGAGGATGTTCAGAGTGAGGTCAAAAGACAACTCGAATCGCTCGAGACATCAGATGTTGCAACGAGGTCGATAAAAGAGCAGGGGTTGATAATTGTTGTGGATAGTGTCGAAGAGGCCATTGAGATTGCAAACCGTATAGCCCCCGAACACCTCGAGCTGCACATAAAGGAGGCCGAGGCGGCTGCAAAGAGATTGAAGAACTTCGGAACACTCTTTGTTGGCGAATTTTCGATAGAGGCTCTGGGGGATTACTCTTCTGGTATCAATCATATTCTCCCAACGAACAGGGCGGCTCGATATACGGGCGGTTTGAGTGTAAGAGATTTCTTGAAATTCAATACTACATTGCAGGTCCTAAGGGATGGAATAAGAGAGATAGGAGAATCTGCCATCGCACTTGCAGAGGCTGAGGGACTAAAAGGTCATTCTCGGTCAATAAAGATACGGCTGAGGAAGATGTAAAGATTTACATACTCTGTCATAATAGAATGTCGATGTTGGGGTATAAATAGTTGAATTGCAACAGAATACTTCTTTTATAAATTCTGGCGGGATTTTCTAATGTCATAACTGCGGTGATTGTATTTGACCATTTTAGTAAAGATTTAGTTGTTCGTGGTATTTTCGCTGGGTGCACAACAATAAATCGATATTTGATTGAGTGCAAATCAGGTAAGTAAAAATTCCCTCTGATAGAGGGGTGGATGCCTGAGTAAATGTCCTGCTTCAGATGGAATTTGACAAACGGCATATTTTGGTTAAGGTAGTAACAAGTAACCAACAGGAGGTAAAGAATGAGTCAGCAAAGAAGAAGGTTTTCTCCAG
>Ga0078972_1004170_pt1 | contig 40796 bp, 38 predicted proteins | sample YelNatPaOPGAMG01_FD_67568 | JGI IMG/M metagenome (GOLD analysis project Ga0078972, IMG submission 67568) | Hot spring thermophilic microbial communities from Obsidian Pool, Yellowstone National Park, USA - OP-RAMG-01 (SPADES assembly) (version 2) | ecosystem: Environmental > Aquatic > Thermal...
GTTCTGAATTGTGATATATTGTGTCTTAAGTCTATTATAGCGATCTAATGATGCATCGTAATCATTTCTAAGAATCTTAGATTTAGATCCCTGTAATTATTCTGAAGCTGTAAAACAATTTTAATGCAGTAATATTCGTTAGAAGCCTGGAGTTCTAGGCCTGAAGGGTTGCTATCTGGACTTTGAGGTTTTCATTCTCCTGAGATAACGGGACATAGGTAACTATAGTACCTAAAAATAACCCCACTATCATGAAGCGCAAGAGAACGATTCCTTTCTTTACGTGGTTGTAGAATTTCTTTTCCAATATCGCCCATTTAAAACCACCCCGGCTGCCTCGACCGATTCACCGTTACAGCGAGTTTCATGGGTCTTTCAGTCATCTCCAAGTATTATCATGTTGGCAATAACTATATTGGTTCTCACGAATCTTCCTCCAGTTAGCTGACTCTATCTAGAACGGGATGAAGAATCTGAGCGCAAGTAGGAGGCTGCCTACGAAGATGCTTATGAAAACTCCACCCAAGAAGCCACCCACTATCGGGACGCTCCGCTCGTATAGTCTGCTGCCCCCTATCCTCAATACCAGCGTCTTAAGGATCCAAGCGCCGAGGAAGGCGGTCCACACTCCATACCAGTTGCCCGGCATGCTGGTTGCGATCACGAATCCCAACGGTTCGAACGGGAACCAGACGAATCGGGAATGGAGCATTGCGAGTGCGAATGTTATCACGAAGCCGATAACGCCATATTCAGCAATGGGCGTAATGTCTTTGACGCCCGCGACGGTGCTGATCGAGCATACCGTATCGATTCCACATGCAGCTTGCGTGAAGACCTTGGTTCCATATATGCTCACGACCCAGACCTTCGTTATAAGAATCAGAGGAGTTGCGATGAGCACTGTGACGGCGGCGACGAGGTATGTGTTTCTGTAGCTTGTGCCTGTGAGGTTCGCCATCCTTAGAGGCATCATCTGAGCTGTTGGGAAGTTCATCAATATCGTGCCATTTGTGAATGCCTGTGTCAGAAATCCAGACATTATTAAGTTCGGTTCGGTCAGGGCACCACCTTCTGGTAGTTGATTGGCAAAACGCGCTTGGACGGGGAAAAATGAAAATCCACCTCTGAGGTTGTTTATCGCCAAGAAGCCGGTGTGAGCATAGGTGTAGAAGCCGGCGACACCGCCTATGAATATGGTGAATATCAAGACGCTGAGGGCCGAAAGGAAGTCTATGCCCGCCGACATCTGCCAGAGTATGACTGCAATCGTGCCCGAAGCTAAGATGAGATAGGCTGTCCTGTAACTAGTCGCCTCTCTCTTTTCTATCTCGGAGACCGCGCTGTGTGAAGAGAAGGCTTGCCTTAGCGTCTCTCGTAAGTAATTCCTGGAATTGAATATGATCATTGCTGCTATCGCTGTAGCCCCACCTATAGCACTCATGTAGGCCCAGTAGAATGGTGGACCTTGCATGAGCGAAGCTCCTCCACTGTATCCAAACAGCCTGCACCCACATCCTTCCGAGAATATGCCGGAATAGTAACCAAACGAGTAGGCCACCTGATCAAGAACAAACATGACAACTGTCCAGAACCACACGTTGAACGAAACTGATAACGGTGCCAAGAAGAAGAGGCCAAATGCGACTGGATCTTTGCTCACTATCGTAAGGCCGACTATGTACTGCGTCAAAGCAACCGACGGATCCATCATCAACGTACCGCCAGGACAGGTAGAAAATCCACCTCCTGATCTCCACCCATAAATATCGGGGAACCATGGAAACAGAGCCTGCAGAAAGATAGGTACATTAAAGATGAGGCCGAGGACCAACCCGATCATGAAAGGCTTAAGACTCCAATCAGGGGAGCGGTTCACGTCCACTGCTCTAATGACCTCGTAGGCCGCCATGGTCATCGGAAAGGGAATACGCTCTACATCGATCCATCTCTGCCTGAAGACAAGGGAGAGCCCACTTGTGAATAGGAACAGCGCGAAATTGAATGTCATCCAGAAAAAGATCGAACCAGCCCAAGAGGCCCAATCTGGAGCTACGCCTCCTCCCATTACAGCGTTCATGACGTTATAAGGTGGAACCCACCACCAGCTTCCAAACGCATTCCTGATCGCTACGGTAGTGAAGAGCTGTGTCCTGGACATGCCCACTGGAAAGAGATAGCCAGCCTCAGTTCCAGAAAAGTTGGAGTAGCATATGATAGTTCCTACGGTATACAGGTAGGTGAGCGAAGTGGCACCGATCTTTAGAAATTTACGAAATGGATAAGCTAAGATGAGGAGGATGAATGGCAGAACGGCGAGAGTGGTGGTGCGACTGCAGACTCCCCAGTTGTAGGTGCACTGCAGGGTGGAACCAGATGGACTAATGAACAGATATACTGCCGATCCCAAAACCGAAGCTAGGACTGTTATTAAAATAAGTGGAATCCAAGGAACTTTTTCAACTTTAACTTCTTGAGCTTGTGCCATTTTTACTCCCCATCCACCTTCTTCTCTTATTAGTTAGAAGAAAAAAATCTATGTATTTAAGATTAATCAATTAAATGGCTGTCGTATTGCAATCCTCAATAATTTGAACGTTTTCGATTCTTCGTATTCATGAATTGTTTAGATAAAATCGGAAAGAACTGATGCATAAAAATCGAAATTAAGAAACCTGCTGCAGCCTATAGGTCAGACTAGACCGCAATTTTTTACCACTGCCATATTTTCCTACTCAGCCTCTATCCAGAAAGGAAGCGGATTGACTACCTTGACGCCATACTTTTCGAAAGCCTTGTCCTGAAAATGCTTATCGCAGCTATACACAATCTCGACTTCGTCCTTAATTGGAAGGAAACAGAGGAAGTCCCACACGTGAATTCCAGAGTCTAAACTCTCATCAATCGCGGCCTCCAGATCAGATTGAGAAACGGGAACTTTTATTATGCTTTCATCTGTCAGTATTGCTTTTACAATCTCCTTGGCTTGCTCGACGGGCAGTCTTGTTCCTCTGAAAGCCAAGACATGAAAAATCTCCGACAGCTGGTGAAGCGTCATCAATACTGTAATCTTGGGAAACTCATTCACAAAGAAGGAGGATGCAGCTTCATGCATCTTCAGGAATCTTTCGAAATAAGCTTTTGAACGAAATCTTCTCCTTTCCGGCTTCTTCTTTGCAAAGGACCATATCTCCGTATCAACAAGGGCTAAGGACAAGCAAACTACCCTTCGATGTCGTAGAAATCATACTCTAGAAAGTCTTCAGGCCCGGCACCTTCCACATGTTCCTTCATCAGTTTTACGATCTCTCTGCCATCTTTTTGTGTTGGTTTCGACAATGCCCTATTTGCCAGGTACAATTCTATAGCTTCTAGAACTATCTCCTTGACTGGCCGACCTTCATCGATCGCCCGCTTCTTTAGGCGCTTGTGGATCTCCTCAGGCAGCATGAAGGTTGTCTTAATCTCTTGCTGCTTCATGACAATGTCATTACAGAAATAAATATTTAAGGTTTTACATAATTACGGTAGTTTGGAACCTCGTCAAAAGAGCCTATCTTTGGGCTGCGAGGGATATCAGGTCAGGCGATGTTGTAGCCAAAGTATCCAGAGGAAGAGGTGTTTGAGGTTCATGGAGATCGTCAAGGACTCAAGCACAAACAAGCTAATGATCTATCCCTACAGGGGGACATGATACGATTGGCCGATGAAGATCATAAGGAGAAGGAAGCTTTTGGAAAAAGGAATGCGATAGAGAGCTGGAGGGTATCGGGGGGTATCGGAAAGCTGGATCAGAGCATGGGTTGCGTTAAATTAAGTTAAGTTGAGTTGACATGACACTCTCGTCATAACCAGGAATCTTGGTATATATTTCTTTGAGGAAACTTCTTTTCCCTCGGCCTCATTCATGCCTTCGAGTACCTTCTTCGCTACACATTTCATGTTACTATAATTTGGCTCGAAAACCAAAATTATCCTTACCATTATATCCTATTACTACTGATTGAATCTCAACGTTATAATTTACCATGGACGGTATCGTTGTGGTTGCTTAGTTTAAAGAAGAATCATATAGGTAATTATGGTTAACTCTAGGGGACTGCAGGGGTCAGACGAGATCGCTCTTAGATAGCGAAAAAGGGTAGGGGAAGCTCCATTCTCCTCGGACCTCTCCTAACCCACTTTTTTAATAAGATTGTAGAGATAGTAAGTTTTCCCCGACCTCCTTGGGCCTACTATCGAAACAACGAAGTTCCTATTCTCCTTAACCTCCTTCAGCCTCTCCTCAACCCGGATGCTTCTAACATCCTCCTTCTTGGTTGCCAGATACTCCCTGATTTCCATATGTCATATAGGGGGAAACTTTCATGAAAAGTTTTCCCATAAAGGGGGAAATTATTATCTTAATTTTTCCCCTTCACACCAAGTTTTTCAAATCCGATACAAGCAACCTAGTTTTGACCATATTAAACAGTAGATAGATGAGATGAGAAAATCTTTGAGAAGGAGGCATTCATGGCATGGGCTGAACGCCTACTGTTTTCGCGGGCTGAAAGTTTCCTTTGTGCTGCCGAATCCTTTGAAAAAGTGCACAGTTAGTGGGATGTCGGCTTGGCTCTCCCTCGGCTGAGGATTTGGAGCCTTTTCAAACCCGCAGAAGCCCTTAATTCCTTTGCAAAAGAGCTTAACCGCAGTGGCGCGAGCTTGGCCGATCGAAATGCATCGAGAGCTCAGGGATACGGGTTCCTGGACAGGCTCTCGGCCAATCCCGGCGCAAGCAAGGCCCTCTACTCTGCTTCGGTCCTGTTCTTCTTCGCCATCGTCCTGCTTCCTTCCATAGCCGGAATCCTTTTGAAGTTGGGGCTGGTCCCAGAGACTCTTGAAAATCCATACCTTGTGTCAAGGGCTGGCGATGCCCTCAGGGCCTCATTCCTGCTCGCCTTCTCCGTCTCCCTTCTCGACCTTTTGGCCGGAGTGCCATTTGCATGGCTCATCACGAAGAGAAGATCGAAGCTTGTCAGCATCATCGACACCCTTGCCGACATTCCCTTCATAATCCCAACAGTCGCTCTTGGCTACTCTGCACTTCTTTTCTGGAGCGGGCCACAGGGGATCTCTTCTCTATTCGCAAAGAGCCTGGTCGAACCCGGTTGGGTGCTTGTTTTGCTTCTTCACTTCGCCTTCTCCTACCCGGTTGTCGTGCGCCTCTTGGTGGGGGAGTTCCAGAGGTACAGCGAGACCTACGAGGTGGCTGCCAGGACGCTCGGAGCATCCTCTTTCACTGCTGTCAGGACCGTTACTTTCCCAATTCTAAAACCTGCCTTCATAGCAGCCTTCCTCCTCGCATTCGCACGTTCACTTTCCGAGACTGGAGCTACGATAATGGTCGCCGGAGCTTTCGAGAATGGGCCCATTTTCATAAAGAACGCAAAGGATGCTGGTCTCGAGGGGCCGCTCGTGCTCGTAAGCCTTGTGCTGATCTTTGCATCGGCAGCAATATTTTTCACTATCTCCGTTCTCGGTACGAAGCTAAGGCTGCCGTTCGGCAGGGTGTGGCCGAAATTTGAGAGAAAGGTGAGCGGCTATGGCAGGTGGAGGGACCTTGCAGCCCTGGTGGTTTTCGCCTTCTTCATCATCATCCCGTCCCTCTTTGTCGCACTTCCAAGCGCTGAAGCAGCGCTTGATGGAACGATGGGAAGGGCGCTCGCTGGCGAGGGAGTTTGGGGAGAATACTGGAGCAGCATCGCGCTTTCCTACGTTGTGGGTTTTCTGGCCACAGCCGTGAATGTCATAGTTGGGTTCCCTGCGGCCATAATGATAGCGAGGAGGAAGCTCGGGACCAGGAGGACCGCCATAATGGACGCGCTCGTGAACATCCCCATAATCGTCCCTTCAGTTGCGCTGGGCGTGTCTTTGGGCTACTTCTGGAGGGCTGCTGGTGCATTTCCGGAGTTCTGGGTCCTTGTCCTTGTACACGTTTCGATAACCTACACATACTTCGTAAGGACTGTTGCAGCTGCGATCGAGGGTATATCATGCGAGATCGAGGAGACCGCTAGGACGCTTGGAGCAAGTCCCTTCACGGTCTTCAGGAGGATCACTTTGCCTTTGATCAAATACTCCGTCTTCTCTGGTGCTGTGATGGTCTTCACGAGGAGCGTCGACGAGACCGGAGCAACCGTTGCAGTCGTAACGAACCTGAAAACAGCTCCAGTCCTGCTCGTTTCCTGGGTCAGGAACCCACAGCTCTACTCCCAGTCGACGGTTGCTCTTGGAGTAGGTTTCCTAATCCTTACGTCATTCGCAATCCTCCTGTTCCTCAGGCTTGTCCTCTGGAGGAGGTAGGGAAGCATGCCGTCCATAAGGTTGGTTGACGTTTCGAAAAGGTTCGGGCGCATACAGGCTATAGACAGGGTGAGCCTTGAGGTCCGGGATGGGCAATATGTGTGCATTCTCGGACCAACTGGAAGCGGCAAGACAACTTTGCTCAAGCTGATAGCTGGACTTATTCAGGTCGACGAGGGGGAGATACTGTTCGACGGAAGGAGCGTCAACGACCTTCCACCTGAGAGGCGCAATGCTGTGTACGTGCCGCAGAACTACGCCCTCTTCCCGCACCTCACGGTGAAGGAGAATGTCAGCTTTGGGGCTCTGGCAAAGGGTCTGCCGAGAAGTGAGGCTGATACAATCTCTTCCAAGATGCTAGAGCTTGTGAGGCTTGCGAAGAGGGGCGATGCCTTCCCGCACGAGCTGAGCGGAGGCATGCAGCAGAGGGTTGCACTTGCCAGAGGGCTTGCGTCTGGAGCAAAGCTGCTTCTGCTTGACGAGCCACTCGGAGCTCTTGACGCCAGGCTCAGGATAGAGCTTAGGTACGAGCTCAGGAAGCTTGCCAGGGACCTTAAACTGACGGTCATGCATGTGACACATGACCAGGCAGAGGCGATGACCATTGGGGACACGATTGTAATCCTGAGAGATGGGAGGGTTGAGCAGGCAGGTACCCCATTCCATGTCTACCAGAGGCCCGAGAGCATCTTCGCTGCAAACTTCGTTGGAGACACTAACTTCCTGGAGGGCGTGGTTCTGGAGAGGGGAGCAAGAGAATCGACACTTGAACTGAGGCGCTCCCTTCGCATCAGAGTTTCGGATGTCAGCTACCTTCCTGGAGAGAGGGTTGTGGTAGCCATCAGGCAGCAGAGGACCTACATCTCGAGAGACCAGCACGATGGGGCGAATGCGCTCCAGGGCCAGGTTCAGGCGGTCAGGTTTCTTGGCAGCTTCGTCAAGTGCGAGGTCAGGCTTGAGAATGGGGACGAGGTTTCCTGCAAGTTCATGCGCGCAATCGAGGCTCCGAAGGAGGGGGAGCCTGTGACCATTTGTTTCAGGCCCGAAGACTGTGTTTTGTTTCCTTACCCGCATGTTGGACTGAGCAGGGAGCTGGAGGCGGTCTGATGCCCAGGGTTGAGATAGTGGGTCTGACAAAAACGTACGGCCCGATTAAGGCGCTCGATGGAGTTGACCTAACCGTTGAAGACAGGGAATATGTATCAATACTCGGACCGAGCGGCTGCGGCAAGACCACGCTCATCAAGTGCATTGCAGGCATAGTGGAGCCGACGAAGGGGGAGATCTACATAGATGGGAAGGCCGTACACAAGCTAAAGCCAGAGGATAGAGATGTAGGCTATGTATTCCAGGAGATCGCGCTCTTCCCACACATGAACGTGTGGAACAACGTTACCTATGGCCCCAGGGTAAGGGGCTGGTCCGCGGACCGAACGAGAAGCCTCGCGATTGAGATGCTCGACATGATGGGGCTTGAGGACCGGTCCAGTGCTTACCCGATCGAGTTGAGCGGTGGTGCTGGGCAGAAGACTGCTGTTGCAAGGGCTGTTTCATCAGGTTCTACGCTCCTGATCCTGGATGAGCCGCTTGGAGCTCTTGATGCAAAGGTCAGGTCAGATCTCAGGTACAGGTTGAGGGAGCTTGTCAAGGACCTTAACCTTACGGCCATACATGTGACGCACGACCAGGAGGAAGCTATGTCGATATCGGACAGGGTCGTGGTCATGAGGGCCGGGAGGATAGTGGAAGAAGGGACCCCGATGCAGCTCTACCTAAATCCAAAGAGAATATTTACAGCTAACTTTCTGGGAGAGGCGAACTTCCTATCCGGAAGGGTCTTGGAGGTCCGAGAGGGGGGCGCGTTCGTTGAAGTCTGCGGATGCAGGCTCTGGACGAGGGACGAGAAGCATAAGCCAGGAGAAGATGTGGTCGTGTGCATAAGGCCAGAGTTCGTTTCGATCAGAAGGGCGACGGGCAAGTGCGCGCTCCAGGGCATCATTGGGGACATCATGTTCGAGGGTGGAGTGGTGCGCTACGAGGTTTCAATTTCTGATGGGGTCTCGATCCTGTCGGACTGCGCGGCAGGCCTTGAGCCCGCCGATCTTAGAAGGGGAGATATGGTCGAGATAGATATCGCTTCCGAAAATGTCTTGATATTTCCATGCCCGCCAGAAGGCCTTGCAAAGGAGGTATCTCTCGAATAGCTGCGCTGAATTTACGGGTGGAAAGCGTTATTATTTAAGCTGGGGGCTGAACTGTACGGTCCATCAATAAATTAGGATGTGGATGCTCTGAGTGAAAAACTTCTCAGGTGGTTTGAGGCCAGGCGGGAGATCGCTGCAGTCCGGCTTTTGAGGCAGCATGCCATAGCCACAACGGATGTAGCTGACGACCTTGTCAAGGCGGTTGATTCTGCAAAGGAGGGGAAGGAAGAGGAGCTTAGAGCAGCATATGAAAGGCAGAAGCAGAAGGAGGTTGAGGCAGACTCATTGAGGAGGGACATAATGCAGGAGCTGGCTAAGGGGGAGCTTCCCCTGGCAGACAGGGGGGACCTGATGAGGCTGGCGAGGCGGATCGACCTCGTAACCGACTGGTCACATGAGGCTGTCAGGATACTGGTCCTTTTCAAGATGTGGGAGATGCCTAGTGAGGTTGGGGAGTCGGCCTCAAGGATGTGCAGGACTGTTAGGGAGTGCGCCTGGACTTTGAGAAGGTGCATCGAGAAACTTGCCGACAAGAGCATTGATGAATCCGTTAATCTCGCCGACCAGGTTGAGCGCATAGAGGAAGAGGTTGATGACCAGTACCAGCAGGCACGAAGCCTGCTTCTCACATTGGACAGAACGACGAACGTTGGGGCTGCCATATTGCTTGGCGAATTCCTGGATGCTGTCGAAAATGTGGCGGACAGGTGCGAAGACACATGCGACCAGGTCAGGGTGATAGCTGTAAGGACCAGGCAGAGGGCATGAATTTGGCAAGCCAGTTTGTTGAAAAATAAATCAGTATGTTGAAAGCATTAAATGATTGGCAAAGAGACTTTGGACTGAAAATGGATGCAATAGGAATCGTTCGGGACAGTCAGTGCAGGATAGATGATTACAGAATAGTGCAGGCGATAATTAGAGCTGGAGCTGAACCGCGCGAAATAATTTCTGAGGAGCTCGTGCTTTCAACTGATAGAGAAGCTATCAGAAGCTCGATCGGCGAGGTTGGCGTTGTATTGGCAAGGCTTCAGAGCGGTAGGATGAGGTACTTCCTCACAAGGGTGGCAGAAACATCTGGTTACAGGGTCATAAACACATCATCGGTTCAGGCATATTCAAGAGACAAGTTTCTAACCTACCTTGTCATGACCTCTTCGGGCGTGCCCTCGCCCACCGCCTCTTTTCCGCTCTATGTGCAGCAGATTCTTGGAGGTAGCAAGAAGGGAGTGAGAAGGGAACTTTTCAAAAGGCTGGCAGAATCTGCCGGAAGGATCGTGGGCGGAATTCCGTGTGTAGAGAAGCCCATCGATGGGTCGCACGGCAGGGGGGTAAGGATGTTGAGAACGGAAAGGGAGGTAAGGGAATCGATGGGTGCTCGAAGCACCATGGACCCAACGATGCTTCAGCCCTTCTACGACTCGCCGTTCGAGATAAGGGCAGTATCGATCAAATATCCTGGATCCGAACCAGAACACCTTGCTTCGATTGTGAAGTGCGCAACCGAACGCGGGCAGACCGTCAGGAACCTTGCCGTTACGGGAGTACCTGCTTTGGTCAAAAGGCACAAGCTCATCGAGAAGCTAGAGATTGCGGCTTTGAAAGTCCTAGCCCCTGAACACCTGGATTATCTCATAACGGGCGATGACTGGACACCTGCGAGGGTTCCGGAGAGCGAGGGGGAAAGGGTGCGCAGATGCGCCAAAAAGCTCTTACCACAATTTCAGCAGTTGAAGACAAGCAGGGAAAAATTAACGAAGCTTTACAGGAAGTTGCACCGCAGCTTATCTTCAGGTACCACAGAGAGGCAGCTCGAGGAGGCTGAGAGCGCCCACGAGAAGGTGGCCCTGAAGTTTCTGAAAGCAGGGGAGCACGAGGAAATCGAGTCGATCGTATCGAGTTGGCTTGACAGTTCTCCTGAACTTCTTTTGCTTGATGTTAACGACAACCAAGATTTCCCGAACGTCCGAGACCTGACACAGAGGCGCGTGGAGGATGACTATGCGAAGATAGCGCTGGCCGTATCCTCACTGACCTCGACGCGCTGCAGAGGGAAGTAATAACATAAAAATTTATTAAATTTTTTCTATAGCATTGTAGGCATGTTCTCGAAAGGCATCGGTCTTGATGAGGTTAAAAGGGCCTACAAGAAGGAGAAGAACCCAAAGCTGAGGAAGAGGATGCGCATGATCATGGGGCTGATGGAGGGACTCTCGACCATAAAGGTGGCTGAGAAGATGATGGTCTCCCAACCGAATGTAATCTACTGGAAGAAGAGGTTCGAGAGGGAGGGGCTTTCTGGGCTGCAGGACAGGCCCAGGCCAGGAAGACCACCTAAGGTCGAGCGCCGTATGATGGAACGCATAAGGAAGGAGGTTAAGGCTAAGCGGCTCACCAAAGCTACCGATGTTCGTAATCTCATATACAAGAGGACGGGCGTGAGGTACTCGCTGATGCATGTTATGCGCATTCTACACTCATGGGGCCTCTCTAGGAAGTATTCATAGAAAAGAACTGTTAGTAAAAAGGGTGCAATCGTAGGGTACTTTGGAATGGGAAATTACGTGTACGATTAGGACGAAGAGGTCTAAATTGGATAGTTATGTTAGAAACCATGGCTTAGAGGAAGTTTTACCGGCTCCCGGATTTTCGAGGACTTTTCTGCAGCAAGCGCAACCTCCACAGCCCTCCTTCCATCTTTTCCGCTAACCAGTGGCTGTTTTCCATCCCTAATGCAGTCTATGAAATGCTGCAGTTCAATCTTAATCGCTCCCTCGGTCCTACCATGCATGCGCGGGCGATGTATGAGGTCTGGGAACTTGAATCCCTCGCTGTCGCAACCCGTAACCATCATGGGCGGGAAATCGAAGTATGCAGCTCCCCTAGTTCCGATGACCTCCACCTCTATGTCTGCAGCGAAAGCGCCCCAATCGCCAGGAATTTTCCAATCGGCCCACTTCTCTGGAAGACCCCAACCGGTTTCGATACTTCCAAGAGCACCATTCCCGAACTTTAATAATATCCAGGAAAAATCAGGCACTCCAAAAGATCTGCTCACCTCTTTCCTGACGGATTCGCAAAAAACCCTCTCCACTTCGCCGCCCAAGTACCAAAGTAGAAGATCTATGTCATGTATACCAAGAAACATTATTGCAGAAACTCGGCCGCTTATCCTCTTCACCTGGGCAAGCGAACCATTCCTCCTCGAGTATGCCCACATCGGCTCACCAAGGCTCCCAGAATCTATCGCCTGTTTTATCTGAACATAGCCGGGCGTGAAGCGTAGGATGTGGCCAACCATGAGCACTTTGCCGTTCTGCTCAGCCGCCCTTATCATTGCGTCAGCGTCCTCAAGGGATGTCGCAATCGGCTTCTCGACGAGCACATGCTTTCCAGCTTTGGCAGCCTCGACGACAGGTTCTTTGTGCTTGTCTTCAGGTGTCACTACGCTAACAGCGTCGATGTCGTCTCTCTCCAAAATGGGCGCCCAGTCATCGTACCAGCTCTCTGCGCCAAACCTTGCCGCTACCTCTCGAGCCCTGTCAGCGTTCAAGTCAGCTACGGCGACCAAAGTTACGCCAGGCAGCTCTGAGTAAACCATAGAGTGAGTCTCGCCGAATGCGCCAGCACCTATGACCCCAACTCTTACCTCCTTCATCTGCAGCACCACCTGGCTGCGCAGCATATTACTTTACTTTACTGTTCGCCAACGAACTGCGCGCCAAAGAATTCTGGAAGGGCCATGGCCAACCTTTAGATTTTCATTCAGCAGACATGCGGCAAACGAAGCTTGCATTGGATGGGGGTCGATGAAAGATGCCTAAAGGTGGTTAAAAAGCAACCTTTATCCATTGGCTTTTCGTCTGCTGGTTGAGAGAGATTGCTTGGCGTTCCTTATGCTACGATCCAATGCCCCAGATGCGGGACATTGATTCCAATTCCACTCATTCCAAACACAACCAGGCACTTTGGCTGTCCAGTCTGTGGCTCGCTCCTCGAGTGCGCTGTAGACCACAATGGTAGAATAAGGGTTTCTTCAACGACGCTAGAGGAGAGGGCTGCTAAGGAGGCGGTCGAAAGAGCAGTTAGGAACATCGAAGAGTTTAAGAAAATAGGTGGTGCGATTTTCTGTCCCCACTGCGGCTTTGATGTATCTTCTGAAAAGATTCAACACGAGAGAAACGAATCTGTGGTGAGGGCCTACACAGTCTGCGCCAGGTGTGGAAGGCAGATAGAGTGGGCCTCCGTCCAGATTTGACCTGCTCAATTGTGCACATTAACTAAGTAGCCTCCAACATAAACACATCGCCCTAAGCAATTTGCAGAAATCTTATCCGGACTTACGAGTGAACTGAGTCAGTCGTACCTTCCATACTTCCTTACAAGATCGATGACCCTCTTGTAGTTCTCAAAACTCACGTTTTTTGGTACGGAGTGGTCTGAGTGGTAGATGTAGCCTCCGCCGACCTTCGCAGCTCCTATTTTGGTTTTGATCTCGTTTTCGATTGGCACAGGGTCATCGAGCGCCATCAGGCGAACATCGATCCCTCCCATGAAGCTCATCTTGTCGCCATACTGCTCCTTGAGCTTGACCAAATCCATTCCGGCCTTCACTTCCAAAGGTTGGAGGCAGTTAATCCCCTCCTCGATGAAGTATGGAATAAGGTCTTTGACTCGACCACAACTGTGCAATATTACGGGCATGTTCCTGCTTCTGAAATATGAGCACAGCTTCTTGAAGACTGGGTGCAGCTGCTGCTCGTAGTGCTTTGGAGAAAAGAAAAGTCCGTTCCTGTATCCCAGGTCGCAGAAAAGGTATGCGCCGTCGAATTCAAAACCTCCCCTGATCATCCTTTCACACATCTCGATCGCAAGTTTCGCGTCCGTCTCGTACATGTCGATAACCCAGTCCGGTTCCCTTATGACTGCAAGCATGAGCCTTGCAGAGGCGACGTAGCTCTGCATCTTGTCATAACCTACGGCGGCGTCGTAAGTGATGAACTTTCCCCTGCTCCTTTCGTAGTGGTAAGAGTTGAGTGCACTCACCCAGTCGACGCGCCGATCGCTTGGTTCTAGCCTCGGCTTGAGCTTCTCCCAATCCTGCCTGCTCTTGCAAGGAGCCTCGATGATCTCGGGCGTTGTAGATCTGTCCCTGTGGTTCCTCCTGATTCCTCCGAAAGAGTCCCTCTCGACTATGTATTCCTGGTCCTCGCGAATCACCTCAACAGGAAGCTGAGGCGAGGTATCTGCTCCATATCCAGCGAACTCATATCCGAAGAACTCGGAGACTGAGATTCCAGCGGGCAAGCCCTCCCTAATCCACCTTTCTACGGTCGATCCCCAGGGGCTATCCTGTATTGGAACGTGATCTGGCTCTCGATGGGAGAGTGCTAGCCTTACCCTTTCTCTCGAATCCATATTACCGACATAAGTGGGATGGCGCTTTTTACGTTTACCCTGCGGAGGTCCGAGAGTCAACTAAGAAAGCGATCGAAGGACCCGGTTGCTTTTCGAAAGCTGTTTCCGTGTTTTTAGAACGGGAAGAAGAACCTAAGGACTCCTATGGTTCCGCCGAAGATTATGGCTATCATGTATCCTGTGATGAATCCACCCGCGATTGGAACTCCAAGATTCTCGTAGAGCTTGCTTCCTCCAACTCGCAATGTCAGGACCTTCAGCACCCAGGCGATCAGGAAGGAACCCCAGTAGCCCCAGAGGACAGAGATGAAACTTGTGCCAATTATGAAGCCTACAGGCTCGAAGGGGAACCAGACGAATCTTGTGTGCAAGAACTCCAGGACGATTACGATTAGAAAACCTGCAAGCACGTATGGCGCCAAGGGCTGAACTCCAGGGACATTGTTCCAGCTCGCAGGATTCGAGACGTTGTAGAACTGGCGTATCTGGACCAGCACTGAGCCATTCGCGAAAATCGTTCCTCCGTACTTGTAGCAGAGCCAGATGAATGTGAATATCACAACCACGGGTGTGATCACAGTTGAAACGAGCATGATCTTTAGGACGTTCGAGTTGCTCGTTCCCGTGAGGCTTGCCATCTTATATGATGCGAAGCCCGCAAAGATCGAACCTCCCTGTATCGCATCAGGGCTGTCCATGCCGCGGCGCACATAGTAGGCTGCTTGCACATAATCTATGGTTGGAGGGTCAGGTGCCATTGGCCAAAGTAGAAGCCTGACCAATGTGTTTCCGTGGTCGAGCCCTCGGGCCTGCATCCCTGCCAACCCAAAGAGCCTTGCATTTGCCATCCAGAAGAGAAAGTAGGAGATCGCGACGACAAGAGCTGCGACGAATCCCATTCCGCCTACCGCAAAGATTATGACCAAAAGTACGAAGGACGATATCAGCATGATGTACGTGTTCCTGTAGGAGAGCGCCTCATTCTTCTCGATTTCAAGGCTGCTGGAATGGCTCCCGAATGCAGCCCTGAGTGTTTCACCGATGTAACGTCTGCTGAGTACTAGGCCGATGATAGCAAGTCCGAGGAGGCCACCTCCAGAAGAGATTGCCTGGAACTTGAATGGCGGCTCCCTCAATCCTGATGGGCTGCACCAGGCGCGGCCGCACCCTCCTTCGCCCTCAATGCCTGTGTAGTAGCCCATGACATACGCGATCTGCATCAAGATGATATAGATCAGGTGCCAGAACCAACCGTTGAAGCTTATAGATAGGGGCACGACGTACGCCATCGCCACAGCAGCTGGATGCTCCTGAAAAGCCGAAAGTCCTGCTATACCCGCGAGAGGTGAGGCGCCCGTGATGTACCACTGTCCTGAGGCGCAAAGTGTCTTCCAGCCATAGATGTCTGGGAACCAGGGGAAAACGGATGTCATGAAGATCGGTATCTGGTAGGCCAAGCCAAGAACGATTCCGAGCAAGAACGGTTTGCCGAGCTTCTCCATCATGGATTTCCTCTCTCCAGGAATCCTCCTCATGAGCTCGTAAGCTATCAGTGCATGCGGGAAGGGTACTCTCTCGACATCTATCCATTGCCGTCTGAAGAGCGTCGTCACAGCTATGAAGAAGAAACCTAGGATGATGAAGAGGATCCAATGGTACATTATCGATGGGAACCAATCTCCCCATGGGACGGTTGCGTATCCGCTCACGAGCTGGCTTGTTATCTCCTTCGGAGGAGCCATGAATGAAGGGACGTATGCAGCAGACCAATCCTCGTTCATGTGCCTACTGGCGACTACGTCCGAGAATTCGAATGGAGTGTAAGTGCTGACATACCAGGAACACGTGTACGCTATTACGAACAGGTATGTCAGGGTAACCATGCTGATAGATTTTCTCGTCAACCTGGAGTATAATGCAGCAAAGATCAAAACTATGAAGGGTGCTGAAGTCAGGTTCATCACGCAGAGTATGCTGCCAAGATTGTAGTAACTGAAAAGGCCCTGCGGCAGGAACTCAAGCCAAGCTGTGCCGAAAGCCCCTAGGAATATGCTAAGCACCACGACGAGAAGCCACGGAACCCTTTCGGTAACCTTCTCTGAAGATTGAGACAATTTTACCTCAAAACTTTGGAAAATGTTTTATCTCTATATAACCTTTGTTCCATCCTTTTGCATACATTACGACGTCCAACTTAAACGCCGATTTCAAGAACATTTACCAAAATAACTTCCAGTTTTCGATTTGCAAAATAGGTGGGGCTGGAGCGAGTGGAGCCACTGAGGGCTTCTCCCGCTCCGACGGTCATGTCGGCTCGATTTGAACGCCCGCTTTTCGCGCAAGCGCTCTGAACGGGTTTCCCGCCGCTCCAGTCTATCGTCATTCCGATAGGTCCGCGCGACATTCTGTGACTGGAGCCCCTAACGACTTGAGGGCTTGACCCTCGGCGCAGTCGTCATTCCTGGCTTAGCCGCCAGCCCCGGTGCTGCCGGAGCTCGGTTTGACCACAGCCCCTGCTTCTGTTCGCATTTTGGCTGTTCTTATATTTTTAGGGCCACCTCTACTCTTGGATCGTTGCCTTTAGCTCCCTCGAATGTTTTTCCATTGCTTTTAGCGCAACAAGATTCTCGTGGTTAAGGTGGCTCTATATGGTGCATTGAAGCTCATTTGTGGTTCTAGCTACAATCCTGCGCTGCTTCCATGCGGAACAGTCAGGTCTTGGCTTGGTGGACCGGGCGAGACTTTCGGGTTTTGCGCAAACCCTTCGAACCCGCGACTTCTGGCTCTTTCGATCAGCTGTTTGCGAAGCCAGCGTATGTATTGGCAGATACTCCTTCCTTGGAGAGGGGCAGCTGCCATTCATACCAGGCTGAACTACCGGCCCTTACCATTAGTACCATACATTTAAGGTACTTTGCCTTTCCGGTCCAAGTTTCTTCCTTGCAAGCTGTCTATTTGTGTTTTTCTGGATACTGCACGCAAACTGCCAGACAGCGTTAACCTCTTCCGAATTTTATTCAGCCTCTGTACCACAAATGGTTGCACTCCGATTGCCATTAGGGTGGTAGATGCTTGGAGAGATTGACAGCCTCCACCTTTCCAACTTCACTAACTACAAATTGCACGAGAACTCGATCGGCAAGATGTTTCTTTGTGTTGAAAGCATGCCCACATACACCGCACTCGATGTCAGACCCAATCTCGGCAATGTACCATGAAGCGTCAACATAGAATTTTCCGCACTCCGGACACCGCGTGACACATACATCCAGCGATACTTCAGGCATTTTTTCACAATAGCCCTTGGCAATGTGTGCTGATTAATTTATTTATCCCAGGGCTTAGACACCTGAAGAGGTTTGCTGGAGATACCATGGCAGGAGCTTACCTTAGATTCACCTTCAGCTTAAATTGGAAGTCAACTATTTTAAGCCATAACGTACTCGTCATCCCGAGCTGAAAAATGCATTTCAGGGCTAAAACTCCGAAAATACAGGGCGTGAGAGGAATCTTCATGGATGTGCTGGGCACCATAATGGACTACAGCGGATACAACTACGCTGGAGAGGCGCTTTATAATGAGTTTGTCACCTCTTTCGGCATTAATGCCGATGCGCAGACGCTCTACTCCGCTTGGCTGGCAGATTGGGACGATGCATTCTCCCGCATGGCCGGCTTCAAAACTGCGAGGGAAACCTGGGTTGCTGCCCTCCTCACGACCCTTTCCAGGTTTGGAGCGAGGACAACGCCCGAAGTTCTCTCAGGGCTCTACGACAATTACGTCCAAACTATCATAAGGAAGACCCAGATATATACCGATGCGATATCGGAGCTTCCAAAATTGAGAAGCTTGGGGCTAACGATGGGCATAATATCTGACGAGGAATTTGAGATCATCGAGGGCGTCTTGAGGCGCTCTGGATTGTACAACCTTTTCAACATGGTCATAGTTTCCGACAAGGTAAAGGGTTACAAGAACAAGGGGGAACCATTCAGGCAAGCCCTAAGGCAGACGCTCTTCAGGCCAGAGGAGGCTTTATACATTGGAGATTCAGTCGCAAGAGATATAGCGCCAGCGAAGTCTATTGGCTTTAGGACGGTGCTGATCGCTAGAGAAGGGACAGGCCATCAGGTTAGCGGGGTTGGCCCAGATTACATAATTTCAAACCTAAAAACCCTGAGCTCTGCCCTGGCTGCAAGGGGTTAGACACGCAGGGTGGAGCAAGCAGGGTAGGAATCTTCCATGCTTGGCGTTTGGAAGGGCATCTAGTATAGTACCTTCGTGCCGACCTTCTCTCCTCTTACGGCCCTCAAAATGTTTTCTGGATCACGACCATTTAGGAAGACCGTTGGTATTTTGGACCTCGCCAGGATGTTTATCGCGACGTGGTCAAACAGCTTGTACTGTCCAGCCTCCTCCCCCCCAAAGGCTGCAAGCCTTTTCAACTCCTCTATCCTTATCGTGTCCAATTTCCTTGCATCTTTGTTGCTCTTTGGGTCTGCTTCGTAAACCCCCTCGACATCCAGCGTTCTTAGAAATAGGTCGGCCCTTATTGCCTCTGCTGCCAAAGCGCTTGCCGCATCCGTCGACTGGCCAGGCGAAATTCCGCCCATCACAACGATCTTTCCCGAGGGGTAGAATTTTGCAAGGTCGCAGAGGTCCCTTGCAACTTCAGAGAAAGCTGCATCTCCAAGTGCGGCTACAAACAGCCTTGCATTAAGCCTAGTGAAATCTATGCCCAGTTGGTCGCATTCAGACCAGCTTGCACCCAGCCTCCTCGCGACAGAGATGTAATCCCTTGAGATACTTCCTCCACCGATCACGACCACGACCCTGTGGCCAAGTTGCACTAATTGCTTCAGGACTTCGCATTGGCGGCGTATGCTATCAGCTTCAGGAAGTCCTTCACCAAACGCATGGCCTAGCTTTACCACGATGCGCAACTTTCCTCACTTGCATTCGACGCCTCGATACTTATACAACTTTTCACGCAGATCGGGGAAATTACCCCAATGGGGTCAAATCATCTTCTCATCTTTCCTCACCCAGAGATGCAGAATTTAAATAATGCAGCAAGTCGAGTACCCGTTAGATTGCCATGCCTGAGGATGAGAGCGAGTCTCTGAAAGAATACAGGCTTCGAAATGTCCTCCAGACCATAGCAGGCAAAAGGGGCAGGGGGACTGAGCTGATCAGCCTCTACGTTCCCTCAGGCAGGCAGATAAGTGATGCGATGAACGCCCTAAGGGAAGAGTATGGAAAGGCTTCGAACATAAAGTCCAGGACTACAAGGAAGAACGTGCAGGAGGCGATCACAAAGGTTCAGCAGAGACTCAAGATGATAGACAGGACCCCTGAGAACGGCGTAGTCATATTCTGTGGAGCAATACCGCATGGCCCGCCTGGATCTGAGGTTATCGAAACCTATGTAGTCGTTCCACCGAAGCCGATAACGATCTCGTACTACAGCTGCGACGACAAGTTCTATGTTGAGCCCCTCATGGAAATGATAAAGGAGAAGCAGGTGATAGGACTGATAGTGATCGATAACACCGAGGCGACGATAGCGCTCGTGACTGGAAAGAGCGTCGAAATAAAGGACGAGGTGACATCTGGAGTTGGAGGGAAGACGAGGAAGGGTGGCCAGTCAGCAAGAAGGTACGAGAGAATCAGGGAGATGGAACTCAACGATTACTACAAGAGGGTTGCAGAGCATGCCAACGCCATCATGCTTCAGGAGAAGGCCCTTACAGGCGTGATCTTGGCAGGACCCGGCCCGACTAAGGAGGATTTCCGCGAAGGAAATTACCTGCATTACCAGCTACAATCAAAGATCATAGCTGTCGTCGACACGGCCTACACTGGTGACCAGGGGGTTAAGGAGGCGCTCTCGAAGGCGTCCGAGAAGCTACAGAATTTGGCCTTGGTGAAGGAGAAGGGGCTCGTGCAGGATTTCCTGAGGGAGATCGGGACCGACTCCGGACTTGCTACGTATGGCGAAAATGAGGTCAGGGATGCCCTGAAACGCGGGAATGCAAGAATAGTTTTGGTGTCTGAAAGGGTGGACCTGCATCCTGTCAAGATTACGTGCACTTCTTGCGGCTATTCCGAGGATAGGTCACTGAGCCAGCAGGACCTGCTCGCCCTTGAATACACAATATCGAATCAGAGCTGCCCAAAGTGCAACTCTAACACATTGGTGATGGAGGAGAAGGAGAGCCTGATCGACGAATTCAACAAGCTCGCCATCGAGAAGGGAGCGAAGCTCGAGGTCATATCGGACGGTACAGAGGAGGGAATGATGCTATACAAGAGCTTTGGGGGGATTGCCGCCATTCTCAAACATTCTTAAATACTGGGGAGAGGAAAGCATAACGTACTTCATGAGAGAATTTACGGCACAATGCCGCTCTAGAATGGAAGTAGAGGGCTTTTGTCATAATTCAATTGAAGCTTTTTTATGCATTTGAATCCATTCAGATTAAATCTGGAAGCGATCGATAGGAGAGGTGGTCAGGTCTCGCATCATGAATTAGCCTTTAGACTTTTGCCACCTTGGATAATGCAAGTTGCCAAAGCTTTGCTGGACCTGGTAAAAAAGTATAGCGTGGCCACCTGGGGGCTAAAGTTAAGTTAAGTTCAGGCACTTCAAAGACCGAGTCGGGAAAAACTTTAAGACGAGGCAAAGGTGACGAGGCAAGCAGGGTCCGTAGCTCAGCATCGGTGCGTTCAAGCGCATCTTCGGGCAGTTTGGTTTAGAGCGCTCGGCTGATAATGCCGGCGGAGACCGAAAGAAAATCCGGAAAAGATCCTCGGTTCAAATCCGAGCGGACCCACATAAATTTACAGCCTTACTTTCAATGCTGGGAGCTATTGCGTAAGTCAAACTACAAACTTTCATACTCGTCAAGCTATGCTACAAAAGCTTGGGCGTGCGGTTCTGGCACCCTTTCCTTCATGGCATTGCTCACTCATGCGCCGCACAATAAAATGTGGAAACAGTCTTCCTTTCCTTTTGCAGCCTCAATATCTCATACGTATTCTCTTTCCTTAATTAGTTCACTGATATGGAAAGTTTTACTCCACTCTCTCCCCTAGACATCTCATTTGAAAATGAAGGCGCTTGGCTCAGATATCAGCGAGGCGGTGGCGGAGGTGGAGGCTGTGGTTTTCGCCTACGAGCTGCAACTATTATGATCAAGGCTACGATGATAGCACCCGCTAATCCATACAGCCAGATCGGTATCGCTACTGTAAATTCTTGTGTTGGGCTTCTTGCAGTATTTCCGAAGGTGTCAGATGCCTCTATGTAGAACTGAACGCTTGTCATAGGCATTTGCGTTGGAATTGTACCTTCGTAATCTGTTGAAGGTGGCATTGGTGTCAGCATGGTCAACCTGCTCCATGTCGATCCTCCATTTGTGGAGTAGTAGATCGAAGCTTCCTGTATGCTGGAAAGTGCATCATCTATTGTGGCCGAGATTCTGATCTGTTCGCCCCACACAGGGGAGCTTGGGGTTACGACAACATTCGTTATCGTGGGCGGTTGATCGTCAATTGTGAGGGCAAACTCCACATCAGGCATCGTCATTAGGTTGCCTACGTTGTCCACGATTTTAGCGCTCCATGTGTGCGGGCCTGGTACCACCTCTACAACTTTGGTGTAGGCATCGCCCTCCTTGGCCATCGATCCCTGCAGAGTACCGTCCAGGACCAGTTCTGCGCTCGCCACGCCAGAGCCAGTTTCAAAAACTACAACCCTGAAAGTTACAGATCTTGTTTTTTGCACGACTGTTCCGCTTGGCTCAGCTGTTTGGACCGAAGGTGCTACCTTATCCAAGATTACAGTTGAAGTCTTTTCCGCCTCATTGTTTCCAGCCCTGTCGCTGCTGTAGTACCCTATCGAGTGTGCGCCATCAGAGAAGGAAGAGAGCGTAAAAGAGCTTGTGTAGACGCTCCATGAGGCACCATCTATCCTGTACTTTGTTTCCTTCACTCCAGATGCATCATCTGTGGCTGAAAGTTCTATCGAGGTTGAGGCGTTTACATAAAGCGTTGTGCCAACTTGGTATTTTGGCAAGCCAAAGATGATCGTTGTCACCGGCGGAGTTGTGTCCGGTATTACCGTAACGGTCGAGGTCCCTGAAGTTAAGCCCGATGCCGAGGCCGTTAAGGTCCAAGTACCACCTCTGATGTCATAGTAGTCAAATTGCGCCGAGCTTGAGCCTGCAGCTATCGTGACGCTGTTTATCTTAGTATCTGTTCCAACCTCCCTGAACTCTCCATCTGGCGATGTTGTAGCGAGGCTCACGATTATCGGAGCGCCAGCAGCCGTCTCGAAGTCGTGGGCATCTAGAAGGGATACAGTTATCGAGGAATATCGAACTCCAGCTGCTACTGTGAATGTTTGAGGAGTTAACTTGAGTTTGGCTGGAGGGCCTGGAACGACGTTGAACAAGTTGCTTTCTCCAGTCTTGCCCCCGCCACTGGTCGTAATCTTCACATTGTTTGCCACCTTGTTTATTACGACATCCCCAGACCAAACCCCGTTTACGAAAGCGCCAGTCATCGTCGGCACGATCGTCCCGGTCGTGTCGGAAAGAGCATTCGTCCCAGTGTAACTTGTAACTGTATTACCAAATGCATCCTTGGCCGTGATGCTTATTGTGAAAGACACACCTGCAGTCTTTGGGGAAGAAATTGAGCCCAATGCGAAGCTGTTTAGGGGGCCTGGAAGTACAACTTGCTGCTCACTGTCGTCGCCGTAATTTGACTCGAAGATCATGAATGGTGGTGTGCCACCAACTATGTAAAGATAGTCGGTTGTGTAGACATGAATAGTCCAGGTTCCAGCCTTTTCGTCATAGTACCAGAAGTCCATAGAGCTTGAGCCTTCCGGTATTACCAGTTCCGAAATCGTTGCCCCTCCTTGAGTCAAAGAGAATTTCTTGTTTGCAGATGTTGAACTTGATTCAAGTTTTACATTCAGATCTCCTCGCGTTATTGGATTGTTGTCGTAGTCCTTCCGGTGGACCGTCATTTTGATCCAGCTGCCTGCAACAAGGTCTGAGCCACTTATTTCAAGGTCCAGATGGGGAGGATAGTATTTGACCGTCAGGTAAGGGTGGTAAGTTGAGTCGCTATATTCTTTAGAACGGAAAAAGGCTTGGTGCGTAATAAGAGAGCCCTCCGATGTGTCAGCTATCCTCCAGCCATAGTTTCTTATTACGCTCGCTGTATCTCCAGAGGCGAACTTCTGAACCGATGATACAACATCCCAGTTTGACCATATATTTACGGTCGTGCTGATTACAGTGTCAGATGCGATCGAATCGACGCCTGGTTGATTATTCCAAGTTATGGTGCTTTCTGCCCAGTTAGCTGTGACACGAGAGCACCTATATGTCCTTGAGGTGTCGGGTTGGACATACTTGTATAGGAAAAGCCTAGCATAAGTTATTTTGGAACCTGGAGGAATGTTGCTCAGATCAAACCTTATGAAACCGCGGCAATTCGCACCGTCCTTGCTCTGGATGGCGATCCATTCCTTGCTGCCATAGTTGTCGTCTGGGTAGCTTTCATAAACTTGGGCATCCGCTGTTGGTCCAAAGTTTCTGATAAGCAAAGATACTGGAGCTGCGCCTGCAGATGGAGGGCATCTAGGAAACGCTATTGGCAGAAGTAAAAGGGTAACAATTAGAAGCTTTACTAAATTAGATATTTTCATATATCATACCTGTCTAGGCAAAAAATGTAAGATATATAAAGCTAATCAAAAACTTATGAAAAGTTATTTTTCAAAATGCGCTCGAATCAAGATGCTGGTTCCCTGGTCCTACCTCAAGTCTTGGAGCTGCCTGGCCTGTGGCCACTGCTGCAAGGACTATGCGATTCCGCTTGCTGAGCATGAATGGCTCTGCTTCAGAGATCTTTTCGGATCGATGGCATTGGAGCAGGTGCTAGACAAGAAGTGCCTCAGGAGGGGACCTGATGGCAGGTGCATATTTCAGTATAAGCTTGGAAATCATTGGCTTTGCGGCATCCAAAGTGCAAAGCCTTTGGCCTGTCGGCTCTTTCCGTTCAAGGTATGTTTCCAGCCCCTTTTTGGAAAGGAGGAAGGTGCTTCATTCAAGTATTTTGGAAAAAAGGTCTTCGTTTACGCCGATGCTGACTGCAGGGGGATCGAGTGGGGAAATCCTGGAACTGAACTCGTCCGTAAGATAATTCCTGAATTCATAAGGCTTAAGCTAGATGGATACGGGGAGCAATTCTACTCGACTGCCCATATTCAGACTCAGAACCCAATGCCTCCAGTCCGCTCCATCTTCTCAGCCTGTACCAAGACTCTTTTACCCTTGGCCGTGATCGCATAATAGTGCCTCTCGGGCTTTCCTGAGATGCTCTGCGTCCTCGTTCTTTGGATCAAACCGCTCGTCTCGAGCTCCGAAAGGTGCTGGTAGATGCTAGGAATCGATATTCTCGAGCGGTAGACACTGGCAAGGTTTGTCCAGACCGAATAGCCATACTGCTCGTTCTTCGATAGAATTCGCAGTATTCGCAACTTCGTTTCTCCAATCTTCGTTGTGAAACCTCCTTCCTCCATAGCTCTCACGAACCTGTCGATGTCCCTTGATCTCTCCAAGAAACTCCTCGCGCTCCTCGGATCTTTGAGCCCCATTCCAGTTATGATACAAACGACTTCCTCATCATTGCCAACTATTCCTTCGTCGACGAGCTTCTTCAGCCCAGCAATTGTCGATGCACCAGCTGGCTCTGCAAAGATTCCCTCCTCCCTGGCAAGGGTTTTGGCCGCATCCAGAACGTCCCTATCTGAAACAGCTACCGCAGTTCCCTTTGACTCCTTAATAGATTCTAATGCCAAAAATCCTTCAGTTGGAGCCCTTACGGCAATGTCCACTATGTCGGTCTCAACTTTCTCGATCGGCTCAACGTCCTTCTTATTCTCCAAGTACGCCTTGACTATCGGTGCACAGCCGGATACTTGGACGCCGCACATCTTAGTTCTTAATTCTTTCATTAAGCCGATCTCGCACAGTTCCTTCAAACCCCTCCAGATCATCGATATGTGGGAACCATTTCCCATTGGAACTATGATCCTGTCCGGAGAAGCCCAACCGAGTTCTTCGCAAATTTCGTAGCCAGTCGTTTTCAACCCATCCAGGAAATAAGGGCTGTTGGTTGTAATCAACAATGTTTCTTTGCCAGCAAATCGTTCTTTTGCGTCGCTATCCTTTGCAAACTCGATGTTGGCTCCATAAGCGATCATCTGGTAGAGTTTTCCAACATCTACCCTTCCTGATATCAAGAGGGTGCAATCGATCCCCGCCTTTGCGGCATAGGCTGCAAGCGACGCACCAAGGTTTCCAGGAGCTCGGCAGTTGACACGCCTTATGCCATGTTCGAGCGCCTTTGAGACCTCGACCGCTACCCCTCTGTCCAAGAATGATCCTGTTGGGTTCGTTGATTCGTCCTTGACCAGGACTTTCCTGATACCAATTTTCCTTCCAAGCTTGGAACATCTGTGAAGGAACGTGTTTCCCTCTCCCAACGATACCATGTGCCTTTGTTTCAAAACGGGCAAAAGCTTTAGGTACTTCCAGATACCTGGAGAGCCTTCCACCATAAACACTTTCTCCCTCCTTATCGTTTCGTAATCGTAGTCTACCAGCAACGTACCACCGCAATATCGGCACCTGCTAGCTGATACTTCCTCCAACCCGTATACCCTTCCACATCGCCCGCAGTGGAGGCCTTGGGCAAGGCTCATGTCATCTCCCACCTGCCGTGTCAAATACGATTATTGCATTAATAATTGTATCATTGTGAACACAAGGCAAGAATGGAAATACATAGTTGCAAAGGTGGAATAGGAGATTTTGTTATATCTTATATATATAGGCAGACCTTTAATATATATTCCTTCACTTTTGGGAGCGATGACAGATACTTCAGGTGGAGCCTGGAACGCTTCATACAGGACGGCGAGGACGATCGTCTCGTTCGGCTTAGGCACTGCTTTCGTTGCAGTCCTTACTATGGTATTCCGTTTGGATATCCCTGCAACGAAGGGCTACTTCAACCTTGGAGATGCTGCGATCTTCATCTCGGCGCTCCTCATGGGGCCTGCCGTTGGCATGTTTGCCGGTGGCGTCGGCTCTGCCATCGCAGACATCATAGGCTACCCCATATTTGCGCCCGGAACTCTTGTCGTGAAGGGGATTGAAGGCTTCTTGGCAGGCTCGCTCTATGCGAAGATGAGGAAGGGTGGATCGAGAAAAACTTCCCTCGTCATCGCCGGAGCTTTGTTGGCCTTGGGCGCCACAACTAGTTTAGCCATCTCATCTCTCGGATCTGAACTTGCGATAGCCTTGGGATATCCTTTCGCCCAATATTCGATCGTGGGGGTCGTCGGCATCGATCTTTGGGTGGTCCTTCTTTTAATATTCGGTCTCGCCTTGTTTTACGTTGCGATCAGGAAGGGTGAATCTTCTTCAGCCACTATTGCATGCGCCGTTGCCGGGCTCGAAATGGTTGCTGGGTATTTTCTTTATGAGCAGCTGCTCCTCGTCCTTGGGATATTGCCAGGAATAGTGCCGGTAGCGGAGGTCTTCCCGAACATAGCTCAGGCCCTCATAGGAACTGCGGTAGCCGTTCCTAGCGTTGGTCAAATCCTCAAGGCCAAAAAGTAGGAGCCTTTGGCACGAATTTTCCTTTCCTGCGATTAATTCGAACTCTTCCGTCCGAGGTTTCGGAAATACTTTGCCAATACGATCCAGAGCTGCTCCTGCACCATTTCCGACAGGTCTAGCTTCGATCCGTCACGCCGTAATATCCACAATCCATCCTCCCTTTCAGTAAACTCTCCGATAATTGAGGCACCTATTCCGTGAGCCCGTATATTTTCGACTATTTGCTGGGCCATCCCGCGTCGTGCAGAGATCAAAAGTGTGCCTGAGCTTACGGTCCTAAGTGGGTCAGCGCCAAGAATCTTGCATATAGCCTCTGTTTCGGGGCTCAACGGAATCTTCTCCTCGTATGCCATGACCCCAAGGCCAGATGCAAGTGCCAGCTCCTGAAGTGCAGCCGCAACCCCGCCCTCTGTGGCATCGTGCATCGCCGTCACGCCACCGGTTTCCATAGCTACCATGGCCTCTTTCACAATACTGATCCTGTCGAAAAATCGCTTGGCCTCGTTCATGAGCGCCTCGCCAAGCTTATCTTTCAGTATATCGTGCAGCTCCGATGCGAAGATCGCTGTCCCCTCAATAGCCGCCTCCTTTGTCATGATGATCATATCGCCCTTGTTCGCATTGCTGGATGTCACGTACCTTCCCCTTGGCGCTTCGCCCATTGCTGTCACGGACAGGATAGGCCTGTTGAGGCCTGCGGTAACCTCTGTATGTCCACCCACAACCGCAACTTCAAGTTTTCTTGCTTCAGAATCTATCTGATCGATGATGGCCCTTAGCTGGCTAGATGTCGAACCTTCATGAAGGAATATAACCACCGATATCCATCTGGGCCTAGCTCCTCTGGATGCCACATCGTTCGTCGATACTTTAACTGCCAGAGAGCCTATGTTTTCAATCGCTCCCGTTATCGGGTCGGAGTGGACCACAAGCACCCTGTCGCCGAATTCTATTATGGCCGCATCCTCGCCTATCTTCGGCCCAACCAGTACCCTGCCATCCTCCTTGCCAAGGTGCGTGTAGATCATCGACTTTAGGATTTCAGGCTCAAGCTTCCCAATCGCTAATGATTCTTCGGTCATTCCTTCCCATCTCTGTGTTGCTTTGGCTAAAGCTCTTTCACTTGAGCTGCTTGGAAAAGGATGAGATCACGAACGCGCATATCGATTTGAAAGCTCAATAGCCATCTCCGCGATGCTCATGGCATCCTTACCGAAAAGGTATGTCATGGGTTCTATGCCCTTCGAGCCTTCATCGACAACGACGGGCGGAACCGGCCCTTTCTTCGCTAGTGCTGCAAGCGACTCAACTACTTGGTCATTGCTTCCCTGGATTCTGTCATTGCGAATTGTCCTGCCGATCTCAAGGCCCATGCTGGCAAGGGCAGACTCAACTCCAAGGTCATATTTCACATTGATAGCTGCCCTTACAATTGGATTAGACCGCATAGCGGTGAGCAACATTTGCGCCATGTGGTGCGATGCGCCAAACTCTGGGGGCATGGTTGCCTGTGCCCTGTTTTTCACCTTCACGATTCTTCCAGGGAAAGCGGCAACATCAGCTTCGTTCTTGGCCCCTTCCAGGGCCATTACGATATTCACCGAAACTTCTGGCATTATTAGAGCGAAGAACGGAGAGGAGTTCAGCATCTTTGCCGCCTTCTCAAGTTGGTCAAGTATAGCCATTTTCGCTTCGTCGATCATCGTTGTTCCAAAAACTCTCATACAAACGTTGCATCTTGAGAGGAAAGGTGCTTGGCGCCTGTGTACTTCGCACAATGTTCCCTTTGACAGAAGTTCCCTGCAAATCGAAAGAAGCGTTTGAACCCCTTCCACAGGATTCTGAAGAACGTCTTCGCATAGAACCGAAACGTACCTTTCTATATCCTGTTCCTCGATTCCAAGCTCCTGCAGTTTCTTCCTGTAGAGGTGGGCACTCTTTGAAAGACACTGGCTGATCGCTGGCTGGGTGATGCCCATCAGTGATGCTACTCGACCCTGACTGAGTTTCCTCCTTACAAGCTCATGGGCCACGAGTCCCCTGATTGAAGGCAGAAAGGACTCTGCTATAATGCCAAATGGGGGGTGCATGCAATAAATAGCTTATTATCTAATTTATAATATCTTCCACGGAGCTTCCAGCCAAGAGTTATCTTATGGCTAAAGAAGGGATGGGAGCGAAGAAACAGCCTTGTCCCTGCCAAAAGGCAAGCTTTCTCAATCGCTCCTGAGAAGGCTCGTTTTAAAGAATCTTCCAATGGTGAAGAAGCCCCTGGAGTTGGACTCATCCAGCATCAGGAAGGCTGGAAAGATCGTTGCTTGTGTCGATCCTGTCGCAGGTGTGCCTCCTGAATTCTACGGTTTTTTTGCCGTTCACTACCCGGCATCGGACATCGCTGTAAGGGGCGCAATACCGAAGTACCTGCTAGTTGACATTAACTATCCGGAGGGGACAAATTCGAATTGGCTTTACAAAACCACCAGAATGCTTGGCGCCGAGGCTAGAAAGCACGGCATCAAGGTCCTCGGGGGGCACACAGGATCATATGATGGCATCAGCCTTCCTTTCATATCGTCAACATGCATCGGCTACGCACCGAGACGATCATTGCCTGGGCCAGGATCTGTCAAGGAAGGTGATGTTCTTATGATTGTCGGCCAACTGTGTCTTGAGTCAGCTTGGTTGATAGCATCGGTTCGGTCTCGTCTTGTTGAGGAACACGTTGGACGCCGAGCAAGGCGAAGGATAAGCAGGAAGATGAACTATCTTACAGCTCTTCCAAAGGCATTGGTCGCATTAAAACTCGGTTCCAAGTGCCTGCACGACATTACGGAGGGTGGCTTGGCAGCCGCTCTTCACGAGCTCTGCAATTCCACTGGCAAGTCGATCTTGGTCGAGGAGAGCAAGCTCACATTCGACGAAGACAGCCTTAGCTTGATAGAGTCTTTGGGTGAGGATCCGCTTTCGGCCTCATCCTTTGGGGCTCTGCTCATAATAGCAAGCCAAAGACAGGCGGAGAAAATACTCTCTGCCAGAGGGAAGTTCAAGGAAAAAGTATCGCTCTGTGGACATGTAGAAAGAGGAAGTGGGCCATTCATCGTGTCTGGAAATCGCAAGAGCCCGCTCAGGATTGGAAGGGACATCTACCAGAGGTTTTCCAAAGAGCTGCTCATGTCGAGTTGGCGCCATTAGGGACAAAAGCTTGTCAACATTTTTCCTGTTTCTCTTTACCAATTGCTGAAGATCATCTACGGTTAGGAAAAGGCTATGGATGTTCCTCAAAAACTCGCGTTTTGCCCAGCAAGTATATGAAGACCGCACTGACTATAGCTTCAATCGCTAGGTAGCTACCATTATAGATCGCAGAGTATATGATTGGAGACATGCCTGCAGGCGCATACTCTGCGAAAAATATGATGCCTGAGAGGAAGTGGGCAACAAACCTTCCAGCAACTCCTACAGATGCCCCAACCACACGGTATCTCTTGAAGAATCCAGCAAGGCCCAGTGCGCCGAATGCAATGGGATAGTCGAGCAGTACTTGCACTGGATGGTATACATACGGCTCTAGGACCAGCTGGACGATGCCATACAAGGCTCCTGCTGTGCATCCAACCTTGGCACCCTTCCTCAAGGCAAACCACAAAATCGGTATCATGCTCCCTGCCGTTACAGATCCTCCCTGGGGGAGGCTGAACACTTTCACTATGCTAAGTACTGCGGAAAGGGCGATGACCCCTGACATCTCCGCTATTGTTCTTGCTTGCAGTTTCATCCTTCCCGCTGGCAGGCCAATAGGCCATTATAAAGTATTTAATTAATAGCTTATAGGGTCAAAAAAAGCGCAGCTCCTATGACGGCCGCAATGGGCACCAAAAAATTGTCGTCCACACCCAATGGAAGGCATTCTGCAAGCATTCCGGCGGCACATCCGGCAACAGCTGAAGAGGGTTTGGCAAAAGTTAGGCAGATCGCAAGGGCGGCCAAGAAACCTACGACCGAACCTCCGATGGTTTTCTTAGGATTTATCGGATTTTTTGCTAAGCCAACTATGCGGCCAGCCGTTGGAGCGACTCCATCTCCAATTGCTAGCACAATAACCGACACTGAGGCTGCACATAGCGGGAAGAGCACATATGCAACCATGAAGCCCACAAATGCGCTTACGGGGTTCAGGTATGGCTTGCCCAGCTCCTCCTCCAGACTCCCAAGCGACTCCATCACTATCGAGAGGTAGATGGGCTCTTTCAAGTAGAACCACCTGAAAAATTCATATGTGATATATGTGACGGTGCAAGCAGAGATGAAAACGATTGCGGTGGGCTTTCCATGAATCATGCCGAAGGCGAAGATGATGAGCCCACCTACTGAGTGTGCAAATTTCTGTTTTGGAACACCTCGAGGAACTAAAAAGCTCGCGATGCTCCTCTTTGTAAGTTTTGGCAACAGGAGCAAAAACCCTCCAACCCCCATGGTCAGTAGAAACAGCTGCATTTCGATTATGCCGTATGCAGCTCCTATAGCTAGAACTAAGGAAGCGGACCCTATCGTTGCCAAACAGGCTAAGAGCCTCTTCGTAGATCGTTTCATCTTTGCTACCTCAACTTGACTGGATAACGCAGAAGTGCGCACACCCCACCGAGCCTCTCAAGCTTCTCTCCACCCTCGTGCCTTGGGCTTATGATGTGGATTTTGCCTTTTCCATTCTCAACGAGCCTTATAAGGGTCTCAAGCTGCTTCCGACCCTCGGAGTCCAGATTCATTGGAAGTTTTTCGGAAACCAAGAGGGCTTCCACGCTTCCAACCTCTGCAGCACCCCTCACATCCTGAAAGCCATAAGCGACATTCCTTCCTGTTCCGATCCTCGCAAGGGCCTCCTCTACGAGCAACGATTCCTCGATGGCCCTCGTTCTTTCAACAGCGTTCCTCAGGGCCCCGCTCTTTAGGGCCTCATGTATCCCCGCAGGGGTTCCGCTCGTCGCCGATCCCAAATAAACTATCTTCTCTGCGATCTTCGGTTCCTTTGCCCTCATGAAATCGGAAAGTTCGTTCTTCACGAAACCAGGCCCAACGATCACGATGCTGCAATCCAGCTGTTTCACACTTTGGATGATCGCTTCCAGAACCTCATTGAAGAAGCCCTTCATGGCCTGGTCCCTATATTTTGGGTCTGTCTTTCCTGGAATGTGCCTTGAAACCTGCTGGATCGAGACGATTCCAAAGTCCCTTACGACGCCTATCGACGATTCACCGCTCTCAATGGCTACTATCAATAGCGGTCTTGATCTCCTTCTCTTGGATGTTAGACGAAGCCACTGGTGCCTTGTCCATTCCTCCTTACGTATGATTAATTTTGTTCCATGCTTTATAGCTAGAGAGTGGTGATGCCCTCTTACCCCCTCAAGTTCCTCTGGAGATTCAACAACGATTCCGCCCAATTTCAAGGTCTCTGAAACGAGGTCCAGATCGGTCGTAGTAATTCTGACCGTTAGGTGTGTTGGAACCTTGGCCTTTTCACCTTTTTCAGTACTGGAAGTTCTTATTACGCGGGTCGTCGGTCCAGAGACCAGATCTCCCGGCTCGATGATGTTGTACAAATCCCAAAGATCCTCCACACTCCTTGGTACCAGTGTGACCATGCCAAGTCTGCGATCGAGCTTCAAGATATTCAAGGCAGTGGAGGCTCCAAGCAAGGCTTGCGGGCTGATTAAAGAACGTTTTCCAGGGCTGCAAGAGCCATTCTGCTACAATCAATCTCCCTGCTGCACGCTAACCTTAAAATCATTCATCTGGAAGCCTGTGCAAGATGGGGGCGTCGGCTAGAGCCCTCAACGGCCAATCTGGTCTAGGCTTCATGGCTTGGGTCTGACACAAATCGGTGGTCTGCAAGCGCCCAGCGCTAGAGCGCGCGCAGATGAGATCCCAGGTTCGAACGCCCGCGAGTCCCCTCCGGGCCAAAACTCCTGGCGCCCCCACCACGAACTATCATGGGTTTTAAATCGCGAAGAGAAATGAGGTAAATTGAAAAACCATTGCCCGATCATTTTCCCACCGCGTAATTCTTTAGATGTGAATACCAAAGGAACGGAAAAAAGGAAGCGCAAGGTGCTTACATCGACCTTTCGACTCGGGCCGAAATAGATGAGTTCAATAATTTTAAAGGCAAACGGTCAGTTGCATTAGCGGTCATGAATCCTGAGGCGGCTTTTGGTCGCGCCTCAATCGAAAACTCTTTCTATTCCAATTTGATGTGTGTCTCATGGCAATGATTTCCAAAGCTCTCTTCGGAAATGTCATCATCATAACTGGAGGGGCGATTGGCGCTGGAAGGGCGACAACCCTTCTGCTCTCAGAGGCTGGTGCTTCGCTTGTAGTGGTCGACACGGAAGCTAATCACGGGGAAGATACTGTAATGGAGGCAAGGGAAAGGGGAGGTGATGCGATTTTCATAAAGGCAGATGTTACAGAAAAAAATGAGATCGATCAAGTCGTCTCGAAAACCCTTGAGAAGTATGGGAGGGTTGATGCACTCGTTAACAATGCTGGCACGGAGTTCGTAGCCGATGTGGAGGACACTGAGGAATTTGACTTCAACAGGGTTGTAGATTTGAACTTCAAAAGCGCTTTCTTTTGCTCTAAGGCTGTGATACCGGTAATGAAGAAGCAGGGCGGCGGAGCCATAGTAAATATAGCTTCGGTATCGGCTCACATTGGTCAACCTAGGCAAGCTGCATATGCTGGAGCTAAGGGAGCAATACTCAGCATGACAAGGGCAATGGCTATCGAGCTGGCTCCATACAACATCAGGGTTAACAGCATAAGTCCAGGTGCTGTTGAAGTTCCAACGCTAAGGTCTGATATGGAAAGACTGTTGGAGACAAGGGGCGTCTCGATAGAAGAAATCAAAAAGGGGCTCACGAATAATGGCACAATGAAAAATGGCTCAGGTCCATACGACATAGCTCCCCTTGTACTTTTCCTCTGCTCCGACAGGGCCTCTTTCATCACCGGTGTCGATCTTTTGGTTGACGGTGGCTGGGTAACGATGTAGCTGAAGGATACGATTCAGTGCGAGAATAGCTACGAAGCCAGTTAGATATTCATGTAAAAAACTGCCCGGCCATTGAGCCATCCAGATATGGCGATTCTGCTCAGAAATTGGTACTTACTTAGCGGGTTCTAAAGCAAGTTCTCTTGGCTCAGTAGCATATGTGCAATGGGTAGCACATTAGTTATCGCATCATGTCTCGTCCTGTTTTTTATGATCCTTGGTGGCCTGTTTGTGGAAAGTCCATGTTTATTTATGGCGATTCAAGGCTTATGCGTGCAACTCGATCTGAGTACCTGATTGAAAATGAGGCTGGCTAGATTTCTGCACAATGGAATCGAGGGATATGGCTTGGTCATCGATGGAAAGATCGTACCAGCATCATCCATAATCTCTAAAGAGATGTTGCCAAAGAGTGTCGATGAATTGATATCCAATGAGAAGGCTTTTTCTTTGTTAAGGCAACATGCTCCTGGCGCCAGAGAAGGCGGTATTCCCATAGAAGAGGTTCGTCTCCTTCACCCGATATCCAGTCCAAGCAAGATAGTTTGCTTGGGTTTGAATTACAGAGATCATGCAAGAGAGGCAGGAAAGGCGCTTCCGAAAAATCCGATAATTTTCATCAAGGGTAGAAATGCTCTCACCGGGCCCTTCGATCCAATAATCTACCCGCCCATAACGAAACAACTTGATTATGAAGGAGAACTTGCTGTTGTCATCGGGAAGAGAGGCAAAAACGTAGGGAGAGGGAATGCTCTCAGTCTGGTGGCCGGTTACATGATCTCGAACGACGTTTCAGCGAGGGACATCCAGATGGGCGACGGCCAATGGACTCGAGGAAAAACACTAGATACCTTCGCGCCCATTGGGCCTTGGATCACTACAGCTGACGAGTTAAGAGACCCAATGGATCTTTCGATAAGGACGTACGTTGATGGGGAGAAAAGGCAAGAAGGCAACACCAGAGATATGGTGTTTGGAGTTTCTGAGATAATTGAGCTCCTGAGCAAAGGAATGACATTTGAGCCTGGAGACATAATTCTGACCGGAACGCCAAGTGGAGTTGCGCATTACATGAAACCTAAACCTCGATACCTTAGCGTTGGCAATATAATCAGGATAGAGATAACTGGACTCGGGCACATAGAGAACAGAGTAGAAGCGCAAGGTCCCGAATGCATATGAGGGAATCTCATCCCTGGGATCAAGCTCTAGAAAGTCGAACAAAGCAGATTTGCTCAGGAAGTTTACCAGCACTATGATATGCATTGAACCTCAAGCGAAAAGAGTCTGGTGAGAAGGGAGCATGTAGCCGAGAAGAGACCTATGCCCGAGCAGTTCTGGAGCTGCTGGGATGGATGCCTTTAAGAACTAGGTGGCATGTTACACCTTTAAGAACGGGGCAGAAAGACCAGCGAACGAGGTAGGTGGCTTGACAGAATGGATGTCTCTACCAAGCTCGAACTCATAAGGAGAGTTGGCGAGGAGATAATAACAGAGGAGGAGCTGATTCAGCTGCTTGAGACCAAGGAGCACCCCATAGCATATGATGGCTTTGAGCCGAGCGGTCTGGCTCCTATCCATTTCGCGATCTACCGGGCCATAAACCTCCAGGACCTTCTGGAGGCGGGCATACACTTCAAGCTTTGGCTGGCGGACTACTTTGCGTATCTTAACAACAAGATGCAAGGGGATCTGAAAAAGATCAGGTTGGTTGGAGAATACTTCGTCGAGGTCTGGAAGGCTGCTGGAGTCGACATGAACAAGGTTGAGGTTCTTTGGACAAGTGATGCAGTTGGAGACAGGGAATATTGGGAAATCGTGCTCAAAGTAGCCAAGAATACGACCCTGAAGAGAACTTTCAGGGCCCTGACGGTCATGGGGAGAAGGGAGGGGGAGCTCCAAGAGACAGCCCAGCTTTTCTACCCGATGATGCAGGTCTCCGACATCTTCTATTTGAGAGCCGACATAACGCAGCTTGGCCTTGATCAGAGGAGGGCAAACATACTTGCGCGCGAGATAGGTCCGAAGCTGGGATTCTGGAAGCCCGTTGTGGTTTCCCATCACATGCTCGTTGGCCTAGAAGGGCCTATGGGTCAGGGAGGGTATGATGAGGATGCAAGGATCGATTCTGAAATAAGCTCGAAGATGAGCAAATCAAAGCCCGAGACATGCATCTACGTTCATGACTCTGAAGCCGAAATTAGGCGCAAGATAATGGCTGCATGGTGTCCCGAGAAGGTGGTGGATGGAAACCCGATCCTGGACTACGCGAAGCACATAGTTTTCAGGAAGTTCCCGACCTTCAGGATCGAAAGGCAGGCAAAGTACGGAGGACCAATCGAATTCGATTCATACGAGGACCTTGAGATCGCATACAGGAAAGGGGAGATCCACCCCCTCGATCTGAAGGGTGCAATCTCCACCTACCTTGACAGGACGGTCGCGCCGATAAGGGAGTATTTCGAGAAAAATAAGAGGGCTTCGGAGCTTCTTGAAAAGGTCAGGCAGTATGAGATAACAAGGTAGCTTGCACTGCCCGAAAGACTTCTTGGCAAAAGTGCTATTACGGTATGGAAGATTGTTTGCGCGGTAGATATACATGATAAAGATTGGATGTGCAGCCTATTCTTACGACCCATATCTCGGGAGCGGAAAGATGAAACTTGAGGACTTTATCGAGAGGGCATACGAGCTGAGGATTGACGGGGTTGAGCTGACAGGTTACTACTTCGAGAGCACAGATGCTGGATACATTTACAGGTTGAAACGGCTTGCCCTTAGGAGAGGGCTTTCCATCTCCGGAGCTGCAATAGGAAGTTCCTTCTGCCACGCTGAAAAGAGCGAGAGGGAAGGGCAGGTTCAGGAGGTTAAGAATTGGGTCGATGTTGCCTCTAAGCTTGGGGCGCCATTCCTAAGGGTCTTTGGAGGAGAGGTTCCGACTGGATATGATGAAGAGGAGGCCATACGGTGGACCGTAGACTCCCTAAGGTCCTGCTGCGATTATGCAGGGCAACGTGGCATCACCATCGCCTTGGAAAATCACGGGGGCATAACCAGCTCTGCCAAAAATGTTGTCAGGATAGCGAAGGAAGTTGGCTCTGAGTGGTTCGGTATTAACTTGGATCTCGGAAATTACCACGGCAACATCTACGATGAGATAGCCAAGACAGCCCCGTATGCTGTAAATGTCCATGCAAAGGTTTTCGAAGACCAGAAGGCCCTGAAGAGGCTCGATTTCGGGAGGGTTAGGAAGATCCTGGAATCGGCAGGATACAATGGCTTTGTCTCGCTGGAGTACGAAGGTCCGGAAGATCCGAATGTAGCGGTTCCAAAGGAGACCAAATTTCTTTTAGAAGCATTCCGATAAGCTCTTTCATTAGAATCGACTCCATGCAAATGCAGATTAGCTGTAAGTACTCAAGGGTGTTGTCGACCTTGGCTTCGAAAGCCCAGACTGCAAAAGAATTGGGTGAGGACAGAATCAGGAGCATCATCATAAAACATCTTGGCAGGGACCCGAGGGAAATCCTCGGCTATGGCGACGACGCCGTTGCCTTTCGTCTCGATGGTGGCAAGGTTCTTGTGGCACACACCGATGTTCTCGTTGGCTCTACCGACATTCTACCAGGTATGAATCCCTTCTACGTGGGGTGGAAGGCTGTCGTTATGAATGTGAGTGACATCGTTAGCAAGGGAGCCAAACCATTGTCCCTCCTCTTCTCTTGGGGGATTCCAAGGGACCTTCAAGGCAGGAATATATCAAAGATAGCTGAAGGCATGAGTGCTGCAGCCCGCAAGTATGGCGCGTACGTGACTGGTGGAGATACGGGCGAAGCCAAAGACTTGGTTCTGGCTGGAATGGCCCTCGGAATCGCCAAAGAAGGCTCATTGATGCGCAGAAGCGGTGCCAGGCCAGGAGATATCTTGGCTGTGACGGGGGAGTTTGGCTTAACAAGCATGGGATACAAGATCCTCCTGGATGGATTGGATGCACCCAAGATGCTTAGGAAGGCGGCCTTAGATGCAATATACACTCCTAAGGCTAGGCTCAGAGAAGGCCTTGTGGCTGCCAAGACCAGATTGGTTTCCGCGAGCATGGATTGTAGCGATGGTTTAGCACTCTCGATTCACTGTCTCTCCGAGATGAGCAAAGTTGGCTTCTCGATCTCCAAGATCCCCATCGCGGCTGAGGCCTCTCGTTTCGCCTCGATGCACAGACTCGATCCGGTCGAACTGGCCCTCTATGAGGGAGGTGAGGAATATGAACTGATCTTCTGCGTTAGGAGGAATTACTGGAGGCAGGTTCACTCTGCCATTAGGGCCGTCGGCGGTCGGCTCTACGCGATCGGTGAGGCAATAGAGGAGAGAAAGGTCTACCACCAATCCTATGACGGTTCCATTAAAAGGATAGAGCCTAGGGGGTGGCGGCATTTCGATAAATGGGCTGCTCCAATTCCTAGCTAGTCCGTTGTCTGACCTCCGCGAGCTCAGCGATGGGCCAGCCCTTCAATCCCTAGGGAACGTCAAGAATTCAACTATGTTCTACTCCTCCCCATTCGGTTTCCTTCTACAGCTTCATCTCACCCATGACCAGATAGTGATAGGCCTTCTTACTCGTCCTTGATCAGAACTCGCGGCGCAAGAAGCCCAATGTTGAAAGAATAGTCTCAGTCGCGGACACAAGGGACTCTTTGCCCCCTGATAATGTCCATTAAGGAGACCTATGGCTACCAAGATGTTCACTGCTTGTTTCATAGCTCTTACATGCAGCTGCATCTTGTAGCAAAGCTTTGCAAGTGAGATAGAATCGATGCAGTATTTCGTGTTCATGATGTAAACGTAACATAGGATTTGTTCTTCTAGCGATTGCACGAATCTCGAAACATTAAGTGGAATTAATTGAAAGTCATTCTACCTTTTAAATTTCTACTGAACTTTGGCAAATTTTAATTTCTTCCTCCATCACTACCGTCTTGCGGTGATCGACATGTTACCCATAGCAGGATATCCCAGCATAGTTGAGGGCTTCGTACCAAGAGTCGAGGGAGACCTCACCAAGCCCCAGCTGAAGAGGAGCATCTCGCCCAGTATCTGACGGGCCTGCTCGTATGCGAGAACGTCTCGGGCATAAATGACAGCTTCGTGGGACGCAACGACCAGTCCGCGCTGAATCACTGGCTCACGGACTCGGGCTGGAACGAGAAGGAGCTGGACCGAGCCAGGAGGGAGCTCATCCTTGAGGAGCTCAGGGCCAAGCGCATAGAACATGGCGTCCTGGTCATAGACGATACGCTCAGCCACAAGACAGGAAAGCACATGGATGGGGTCAACGTCCACTACGACCACTCCGAGGGACGATATGCCCTGGGCCACCAGCTGGTGACGAGCCATCTGGTAGCTGGCTGGCTCAGCATCCCCCTGGACTTCGAGCTCTACCGCAGGGATGAGGGGCAGGCTGACTTCAGGAACAAGCAGGAGCTCGCTCGTGCCCTCGTGAGCAGGGCTGTTGCAGAGGGCTTACTCCTTCAACTGCGTCCTCCTTGATTCTTGATACTTCAACTCTGAGAACGCGATGCATAGAGCGCCTGGGCAAGGACTGGAGCGAAACTGACTTGGCGGTATAAAAGATGATGGAGGAAGGTTTCACTATTAATGGTGAGAGAGTCAGGGGCTTTCGCTTCTTAGTTATAGATAAAATCTCTGAAAGATATACTTGGTTTGACGAGGAAGTGCTGAAGAAGGCAAGGAGGCTTTATGGGAAGCTCTCGGAAAGAACTCACGCATCCGTCTATCGCCTAAGGGAAATTCGGGACTTGAAACAAGATAGAAAGATGTATTTCTTCTCATATGACAATCAAGAGTTTAATGAGCTTTTAAGACTCTTCGAAGAAGCAGTAGAGTTTAACTTTGCTTTCCTCGCGCAAGCCTTCCCCAGAGCCTTTGGCTCCTTTATTAAAGATCTCTCTGACAAAGATGGAGACATCCTACCACTTAATCTAGCGAAAAAGACTTGTACATAGACTATAGTATAAATTTATTTTAACCTCAGTAGATGATATGCCTTGCTCTATATCAATTTTGTCCATATTTATAGCAAGCATCTTTACGATTTCTTCTTTCTTAAAACTTCCAGTCTCAACGTGAATGCGAATATTTAGTTGATTGGGGAATGTATCCATGGTTATCCAGTTGCGTTCGGCTAGGATAAAAGCGACGTAGAACTCTTGGTTCCAACTAACCCTAACTCCATCAAAAGAGGTCAGATAATCGGTTAGTTCCCTAAATTTCATTGCCGTTTGTCGATTGCATCTCTGCTTGAGGTGCCAGCTTCATCGTCTTCGATCCAAGGTCTTCCCTTCTCTATAGCTGGCTGTATCATCGGTCCAGCAGGCTGAAGCACAACATCCGGTTTCAGAAAGATGTTCTTTCTATCCGTAAAGGTTGAGATCCTAACTAGCTTTATTGGAACGCCTTGGCCTGCAAGACACTTTGCTACAGATATTATCTTCTGATCGAAGTCGGTTCCTACCAATATTATCCTCTGTCTCTTGTTAAGATCTTCATCAACAGCTAGACTCGTAAGATTAATATTGAAAGTTCATATCGTGAAAGCCTAAAATCGCGACAGCCCAGATTCTTTTTCCATTTTCACCAACCTCTCCAGGATTTTTTCATTTGTCAACCTTATGAAAAGGAAGAACTCATCCAAACATGTGCTAACCTGCTCGGAGTGCAGGAAGGGCTTCAAGAGGTTGGGCGAGGCTTGCAGGCACCTCAAGGTGTTCCGTAAAGTCCACCGGCGAAAGATATTGAATCGCCTCGAATTCGAATAACACCACAGCATGCAAAGGAAGTAGAGCATCCTTGGATTTATTTCTAGCATACAATGGCAACTCTGACCAAGAAGTTCTCCATTTTTCACTTTCACTCAACCCTCCCCCTCCCTCAGGAAACACCATTACATCTTAAATAGCGGATTCGACCCTTTTGATGAAGAGCGAGGAGAGCGGTCTGTAAAATGTTTACCTCACTTTTGTTCAAAGAACTTGGGAGGCAGGCTGCATGGA
>Ga0078972_1004172_pt1 | contig 40767 bp, 49 predicted proteins | sample YelNatPaOPGAMG01_FD_67568 | JGI IMG/M metagenome (GOLD analysis project Ga0078972, IMG submission 67568) | Hot spring thermophilic microbial communities from Obsidian Pool, Yellowstone National Park, USA - OP-RAMG-01 (SPADES assembly) (version 2) | ecosystem: Environmental > Aquatic > Thermal...
ACATATATTTCTGAAACACGAGCGCGACGACGACTAGCAATGGCAATAATACGTTCTTATTCTTCGACGACTTTGACGACAATGTTTTTGATATTAATAAATGGGATGACATTGGAACGGGAACGATCACCGAAGCCAATGGCGAACTCCGGGTTGCGGCGGCCGCGACTTATGGCAAAGCGGCCAGGAGCAAGATTTCGATTGCCATTGGTTCCGGCGTTTCCATCGAGGGGTATTACTACAAAGCCGCGGATTACGAAGTCTGGTGGGTCTTGGGCAAAACCGGTACGGAGAATAATGCCAATGCTACTTGGGGCGGATTTAACACATGTGTCAGATGCGGCTATAACAATGGGACTTTTTACGCCCAAAAATCGGTCGCCGGAACGGGGACCAATCTTGCAAGTTTTGCGCGCACTCCTCCATCGAGTTATATCAGAACTCAGCACATCGTCAAAACTGATACTATGTCGTTTTACGAAGGCGATTCATTGGTGGGAACTTGGACGCATAACGTTTTCGCTAGCACCGATGGAGTAAAAGCCGCCATTTCGGCTTGGGATGGGGGCATACAATATAGGAATTGGATTTTCGTTCGCAAATACGTTTCCCCCGAGCCCTCCCACGGCGCTTGGGGTTCTGAAGAGATAGCTTTCACTTACGCGACGGCGGATCTTTCGTCCTCTTTGAACGTTCGGATGGGGGGATTCGCAGACCTCCCCGCCTAGCTCGCCGTCCGGACCGAGGGTTCCCCGCAGGACCTCTGGGCCGAGCTCTTCGTCGGCGAAAGGGACCGCGTGATCTTCGGCCAATACGACTTCCCCGGCGTGGAGGCGGTCGAGCGGAGCGACGCGAGCGTCTTCGTCGAGCGGATCATCCCCGGCCGGAACGTCGCCTACCGCGACGTCATAGGCTCGGCGGGCAGGAGCTGGCGCGTCGTAGGGCGGGTCAGGACCGCGGACAAGAGGGGCTTCATGACGGCGCTGGAATCCCTCGCGGACGGGACCGCGAGGTGGTTCTACGACGGCTCGGGGCCCGCGGTGAGGGCGGTGATGAAGAAGCCGAGCTTCAGGCGAAACAACGAATACGACGACGTTATAGAATACGAGGCCGAGTTCGCGGAGCAGGACAATCCCTGAGCCGGAAAAGAAATAAGGCGGAACGCGCCCACGACGAACGCGGGCAATGCGGACGGAGATAAAAACGGTCCCAGTTTTCGAAAAGAGGGGCGGGAAAACAAAAGTGATGGATGGGGAGCTTTACGAGAAATGGAAGAGGGAGGAGGGATGGGAGAAAATCCTTTTCGCCTTCGAGGACGGGTTCTCGAGGGAGGGTAGTTTTTCGAACCTGATAATAGGCACGAGGACGGGGTTTTGGCTCTGGCGCTTTTTCGTCCCCTCCCCGGGTTATAAAAGGGCCGAGGAGCGGCTTTACGCCCTCCTCCCTAATAGCCCTCGATGAGGTCCTCGATCCTCGCCCCGCCCGGGAACGCCTCGTCGAGCCTCTTCGCGATCCTGATCAGCGCCTCCCTCATCCTCTCGTAGCGCCGTTGCAGATCCTCCGCCTCCCCGCCCCTCCCCTCGCCAGAGAGGACGTTCAGATATCTCTCCGCGATCCTATACTGCCTCGCGACGTATTCCCTATCCAGGTAGAACTTGTCGTAGTTGTTCGGGTCGACCTCGTGGCCCATCCAGAACTCGACGCAATCCATATCGAGCCCGTCCTTCTTGGCCTTGGTGTGGAGCAGGGACCGGGCCGCGTCCCGGAACTCGTGGAGGTTATAGCCGTAGCGCCGGGAGGGGTCCCGCCCGCCCCGCCTCACGAAACCGAGCCCCTCGAGGAGGCGGAGGTGCCTCTGGGCGAGCGCCTTCCTCCCCAGCGCCCTCCCGTCCCTGTCCAGCGCGGCCGGCTCGCCCCCCTTCGGCCACCCCCTGATCCGGTCGAAGTACTCCCTCCAGGCCTCGAGGGCGTCGCGGCCTATGAACGTGTAAAACGGCGTTTTGTTCCTCCCCGCCTTCCGCCCGGGGAGCTCGACCATGAAGGGCTCGCCCGCCCCCTTGGCCCTCAGGTGGTCCGCGAGCGCGGCCCCGCAGTTGAGGTTGAACCACTCGAACTCGCTCTGCCCCATGAGCCCCATCCAGAGGGTCAGGTAGGCGGCGCGGAGCAGGGGCCCCGCGTTCCTCGCGAGCGCCGCGACGTCCGCGGCGGTGAGCCTCCCCTGGTTCGGGCCCCTCGAGGCCCGGATCCGGAAGGCGTCCGAGGGCAGCGGGGCCCTGTTCCGCTTGAAAAAACCCCTCACGGTCGCGTAGCGCGACGAGAGCGCGTCGTAGGTCCCGGGCTTCTGGCGGATGTAGGCCTGGAGGGCGTCGAGGATCTCGTATTCGTTCCCGCCTTGGGCCGCGGCCCTCTGGTATTCGACCAATTGCGAGGGCGCGAGGCCCCTGAGGCGCTCGGGGCCGTTGGCCCGAAGCCACCTGAGCCAATCCGCGAGCAGGAGGAGCTTGTTATACCGCCAGCGCGCCTCGTAGTTGTCCAGCCACCTCCGGACCGCCGGGTCCGCTTGAAGCTCCCTCAGGTCCATCCCCGGCCGCCCCGATGAAACCCTCACGGCTTTCAAAGGTCTCGTTTTCTGAATATATTGTTTTTGAAAAGTTCCATTCCCTTAGGGTTTCATCGGAGGCCCTCAAACGCCCTCACGCCTCGGCCATGGGGGTGATGGGATGGCCCACGTCCGCGGGCCCGGGACGCCGGGGCATTCGAAGGCCGCGTCGGCATCCCTCCGATCTTCGCGGCACCCTCGGCACATCGAGCATCGGATCCCATTCATCGGTCATGAATATAAAGCGAGTCGATCGAGTTTAAGGATGGCTTGGCCATTTTATGGATACCAAGGCATGGTAAGGGTTTCGGGCCGGTCGCGAATTGGTAGCGGCCGGTCGAGCGGATCCGCTGGGGCGATCTGGGGCTGGGGGCGCGGGGATCGGCCCTAGGCCTCCAGGATCGATAGGTCCTTGGGGATCACGACCTCCCCCCCGAACCTCGCCGCGGCCTGCCTCCTTATTTGCGCCTCCCTCCCGAAGCATGCGCTCCCTATGTGGAATAGGGCGAGCCTCCTCGCCCCAGCCCTCTCCGCGTCCTCCCCCGCTTCCCCCGCCGTGGAATGGCCCTGGGATCGGGCCTCCTCGGCCCGATCGTCCGGGTACGTGGAGTCGTGGAAGAATATATCGGCCCCCCTCCCGAGCGCCACCGCGTTTTTACATGGCCTGGTATCGCCCGTATAGGCGAAGACCCTCCTCGGCCTCCCGGCCTCGACCCTTATGCCGTTCGTAGCGACCTTGTGCTCCACCCTCAGGCAATAGGCCCTGAGCCCCCCCTCGCGGATGAAGGGCTCGCCATCCCCGGGGAGGCCCCTTAGCTCTATCCGGAACTGGCCCGGCCTATTCAGGAGGGAGAAGGCGTCGAGGATGCGAACCGCCCTCCATTCCTCGCCGATGGGGAGGTATATCGGCAGGGGCTCCCTGCGCCCCTTCCTCCTTAGGAGGTGGACCAGGGCCGGGAGGCCGTATATGTGCTCCGGGTGGGCGTGGGTTATGAATATGCACCATAGCTCCAGCGGGTTTAGGGATAGCTTGGCCATCTTATGGGCCACGGAGCCGGGGCAATCTATCAGGATGTATCGCCCCCCGGCATCCAGCAGCAGGGAGGCGTTATCCCTCCCCGGGGCCGTCGTCGCGGCCGACGTCCCGAGCACGTAGGCCCTCATGGGGGCCGGATCCCGCCCGATCCCCCTCCCCCCGCGATCCCCGTTCGCCAAGCCCGCGGCTTTCCGGAGGCGGCTATGGGTAGACCTCCCTCTCGAATACCTTCATCTCATGCCCGGGCAATATGAAATCCGCTATCTCGGCGATCCTCTCGAAGCTCTCCCAGACCTTGCCTATGTCGTAATATCGCCCTATCGGCCAGAACCTCATCTTCCTCTCGGGATCCCCCTCCCAGTTCTCATATACGAAGACCGCATCGCCCGTTATCACGTAGACCCCCTCATCCGTTTCGACCGCGACCGATTGATGGCCCGGCGAATGGCCGGGCGTGGGGAAGACCCTGACGCCCCTCGTTATCTCCTTTTCCTTGGCCACGGTCTCGAAGGGTATCTCGAGGAATGGGGGCTTGAGGCCTATCGCCAATGCCTCATAGGATCTATAATAGGGCGGTATCGGGGCTATCGCGAAGCTCAGCTCATCCCTGTGGACGATGAACGTGGCGTTTTTGAACTTATCCGCGTTATGGCAATGGTCCCAGTGGAGGTGCGTATAGATGATTATGTCGATATCCTCCGCCCTAACGCCTATCCGCCTGAGGGCGTTCTGCGGCTCCTGATCCGGCGTGCGCCTCGAGCCCGGATAATGCCATTTATTGGCCCTCTCCTCGTCCGCCATCCCCGTATCGACCAGGATCTTCTCCTTCGCCCCCTCTATGTACCATACGATTGAGGGGTTATCGACCCATTTGTCTATATCCTTCCCGAGCGTATTTACCAGGGCCTTGTTGCTCCTTATCGTCCCGCATAGGAGCGGCCGGATCCTCAACCCCAATTCGAATCACCCAGCCCGGATTGGGCGGCATGGTTAAAAAAGGATTCTGGGAAGGGGCCCTGGGCACTCCCTTGCTCTATTATGCGCTCACATCTCGATCGCCCATCTCGGGAGCTGGTATTTGGCGTACGGCAGGAAGAGGACCTTCGCCCCGTCCCCGTGCTTCCCAATGGCCTCCTCGAAGGCCTCTTGGACCGAATCGGTTGCATCAAAAACCTCCCTCGCTGACTTCAGGTTTTCCCTTAGGGTGACGACCTTCAATTCCTTCCTGGTCAGGACCTCGTAGAGGGGGATCCATATGCAACCGCTCCAGAGGGCGATCCTCCCCTTGCAAACGTCCCTGACGATCCTCTGCAGGTTCTCCCTGGTTGGGGGCATGTAGGGCGACATGAAGTCCCTCCACCAGCTGAACCCCTCGAAGAACCCGCCCGAGGACTCGATGCCCGGGCACGGGCTGCAGAAGATTATCGTCCCGCCATCCTTGCATACTAGGTCCGCGCTGAAGACGGCCTTGACCGTATGGAAGAAGAGGTGGTCGCTTATGGCCGGCGTCCCGACGATGACTATGTCGGCCTTAACATCCCTTGGGAGGTCGTAGGCGAATATCTCATTGTACCTCCTGATGGACTCGTGGTAGGAGCTGGGGAGCTCGCCGTAGGTGAGGTCCAAGACGCCCATCCTCTTGACCGATAGGATCGTGTTTAGGGCGTAATCGAAGCCCGTCAGCTCGGCTATCTCGTCTATATCGGCCCGCCAGGGGCACCTCAGCGCGCCGTAATGGGCCTCCGGGGATAGGGGCGGCGTGAAGCGGTGGTTCGCCTCGATCGTCTCCTCGCTGCACATCGCCAAGGCTAGCTTCCCGCCCCCCGCATAGCCGTATTCCGAGGCTTGCGTGAAGGGCAAGCCGAGCTTCACATCGCAACGGGCGACCTTCTTGTGGAACCATACGGGCGTCCCGAGCCTCGTGAAGCCCATGAAGTCATATGCGTCTGGGTTCTTGGGCTCGTTCTGGAAGACCTCGAAGCCCATCTCCTCGATCCGCTCCAGGTTCTCGGCCCCGAGCTTCGCCCTAAGGTCCCGATCCGACATCGGGACCGCATGGGAGACCATCATCCCCCCTATGGCCAAGCACCCGTCCCTCACGCCCGCCTCCTCGACCGCATCGAGGATCGGCCCCAGGTACTTGGCCGTGGGCGTTGGCCTGAACTGGTTATCCACGACTATCGCCAAGCTCTTCCTGGGCGAGAGCAGGCCGCGGAGCCTCTCGCCGCTGAAGGGGTCCTCTATGGCCCTTGCGACGGCGCCCTCGACGTCGCCTATGCAGGGGGGCTCCTTCGGGTAGATCTCAGCGATCAGGTTTTCCTTCGGCACCTCCAGATCCAAGGCTTGGCGCACCACGTCCTTCTCCTCGGCCGCGGAGGCTATTAGGGTCGGGGGAAGGCTTTCGAAGGGGATCTTTATTGCGGGCAAAATCGATTCCAAGCGAGGTTATTGCGCACCGCTTGGAAATATTCTTTACTGCACTCGCCGCGATATTAGCGAGATAAGCTCACAATCCCAGTGGTGGCGCCCCAAGCCTTTGATGGATCCAGAGATTGTTGCGGCCATAGTCCAAGGTTCGGGCCATCGCCTCCGCGGCCGACGGCCCCTCGCGCCCAAGGGCCCCATGCGTTCTTTAAGCGCCCTTATGTAGCGCTCTACGGCGCTCCGCTTGTCGGAGGTCGCAGGGAGCAATTGCGGGTCGAGCCGCTCCAGGGCCATTGTGGGCCATGGCCTCGAGCCCATGGACCCAAAGCCCTACCGGCCCTTACGGAGGCCCGGCGCCCCATCATGAAAAATTTTAAATAGACGAAAAAACCAAAAAAAATGAAAAGGGTGAGTTGACTTGAACCTGCCAAAGATCTTCGGCTTATATATCATCGCCCTCTTCGTGCTGACCTATGGCTTCGGATGGGCCTTCAACTTCCCGGAGACCTTCTGGATCTACAACCTGATCGTGACCCCGATAATATCGATCCCAGTGGCCTGGGCCTACATCTGGGTGATACATAAGAAGTACCCCGGGGAGGTTGGGAAGCCATGATCCCGATCACCCTTGTTGTACTGATCGTTTGGTTCGTCATAATGTTCGGAGTGGGCATTATGACGTCCGCATCCCTCATGGAATCCATTATCTTCAAATCGTAGGGCCTATTGAACTCCTCGAACTCGGCCCGCGTTATGGATTTGGCCGATAGGGTCTTTATCGAGTAGAATATCCCGGTCGCCCCTATATCCAAGGCCTCCCTTATGAAATCGATTGTCGTCTCAGTTATGGTCTCGAGGCCCTTCTTCAGGGCCCTCGGGTCCCCCTTCATATCCCTTCGCACGCGCTCCTCGCCGGCTATCTTGATCGCCGTGGTGAATGGATTGAAGACCGTTTCTAGGAACGGGAAATCCCCCAGCTTTTCGGAAATGATCTCCAGGGCCCTCAATTGCTCCGAATGGAGCTTGGCCCTTCGGGGATCCAAGGCATCGAGCCTTTCCCAATCCTCAGCCGATTTTATTGCATACTCGGCCGCCCTCGGCATCGCCATCCCCTCGTCGTACTCCAACCTCCCGCCCCAATCCTCTAGGAAGAACAGCCCATCGGGCGTCACCTTCAGGAAATCTACGCTAAATTCCCTCAGGAACGCGAGATGGGCCATCGCGTTCTTCTTGCCATCCCTCGCGAACTCCCTGAAGCCTATCCCGGCGTTCAGGTTATAGGCGTGCCACCACAGGCTTATCGGGACCCTATCCGGCCCCTCCCGCCTGATGGCCGAGAGGAACCTATCCCTCGCGCTCATATCCGCCATGCTCCTCACGCGCGGGAATCGCGGGGCTTTCGTGTTAAAGCTTTCGCGAGCCCGGGGCGGAGCCCCTCATCCCACCCCGAGGGCCCTGGAGATCCCCATCAGCTCGGGCCCGGTCGTGGCGGATCCGACCACGGCGCCCTTGGTATTTGCCAATAGCCCGGCCTTAACGAAGCCTATCCCGAAGTTCACGGTCCCGGTCCCAACCGGGACCTTTAGTGAATCCTCTATGAGCCTCCTCTCCTCCTCGCTTATCGATGGATGGGCCAGCACGCCGGAGTTCGTGGCGACCGCCAGGGCCCCGACGTAGGGGAGGCCGGAGATGCGCCCCCTCCTCACCTCAACGCCGAAGAGCCTTGAGAGGGTCCTCAATAGCCCGCTCGGGAGCCGGGGATCGACCACGGCCCCCTCATCATTGACCAATATCAGGTTCCCCAGGGCCGTCCTCTTGGATCGTATGACCTCGACCCTGGGGAAATGGGCCCTGAGGATCGCGAGCTCCTCCTCCCCTATCGTATGGGGGACCGCTATCCCATTGGAATTCGCGGCCACCAGGACCCCGTTCAACCTGGAGCCGCAGATGTTTATCGAGCAGGCCTTGACGCCGAGGGTCTCGCTGAGTATCCTCCTCTTCGCATCGGGGACCCCCATGGGGATCAGGGCGACCTCCTCGTTAGAAAAGCAATAGATGCCTATGTTGGCGTTGCCGAATATATCCATGCGCTCTATCGGCAAATCCGTATCATTCCCCCGCCCCTCGATTGCCAATTGGATCCGCTCGTGGAGGAGCTGTTCAAAAGCTTTTTGACCCTCCCCGCGTATGCAGCGGGGGCTCAATTGGCGGCGATGGAGATATACGCGATCGAAACGGGCTTGATCGAGCCCGGGGACGACCTCCTGGGGGCCATACTCGATGCCATGGGGAGGATGGGCTTGGAGCTCCGCGATGGGGACGTTCTCGCCGTGGCGACCAAAGCAGCGTCCGCGGCGATGGGGGCGATAGTCGACCTCGGGGATATAAGGCCATCCGAAAGGGCCAGGGAGCTGGCCGAGATGGCATCGCTGGAGCCCGAGTTCGCGGAGCTCGTCCTGAGGGAGGCGGATGAGGTCTACGGAGGGGTCCGCGGGGCCCTTCTGACTTTGAAATCGGGCATGATGGTCGTCAACGCGGGCGTCGACCACAAGAACGTCGGCATGGGGAGGGCCGCCCTTTGGCCCCGAGATCCCCAAGCGGTGGCGGATGGGATAAGGAGGGACGCCTTCGAGAGGACCGGGAGGAGGATCGGGGTGATCCTTGTGGATAGCAGGATAGCCCCGCTGAGGAGGGGGACCATAGGATTGGCGGTAGCCGCCTCGGGCTTCGATCCGGTCGAGGATTGCAGGGGGCGCCCGGATATATACGGGAGGCCGCTCAGGATAACTTGGATGGCCCTCGCCGACGACCTGGCCTGCGCCGCCCATTTGGCCATGGGGGAGACCGATCGCCTCACCCCCGCGGCTCTGATAAGGGGTGCCCCGATCCGCTTGAGCGAATCGGCCGATGCCGAATCGATCAAGATAAGGCCCGAGGATTGCGTCTTCATGAGGGCCATCGGGATGCGCGGCCCCGGGCCTAGGCCGGGTAGACTATGACCTTGCCCTCCTTGTCCTTCACGAGCCTCACCCTCATCTTCCTGGGCGGATCGCCCGAGCCCCTCGACCATATGGCCTCGTTGACCTCCCCGCTTATCAAAACCTCATCGGCCTTCATTATCCTCCTGGCATAATCCCTGAGCATCCTCACGACCCTCGGGGCCCTCCTCCACATCGGCGCTATCCAGGCCCTCCTGAAGGATAGCGTGCAGACCCTCTCCTCGACCACCTCCGACTCCTCAGTCGGGCCCGATCTCGCCTCCCTTTCGCCCATCGAGCTCCCCCTCCTAAACCTTCAACCTCCCCCTTCTCCAATTCCTCCTGCTCGGGTTGGTTCTAACCCTGCCCGAGGTTCGCGCGACCACCCACGCGGGCACGGCCCTGTTCTCCTTCATCGCCCTCGCGAGCCTCCTCTTCCTGGCCGTGGGCTTGTTCCTTGCCAATCCGATCAAACCCTCCTTATCCTTATCTCCCTCCTAGCAGATTGCAAGCTCTTGAGGGCCTCCTTCAATTGTTGATCGGTTATCGGGATCCTCACCCTGCCGGATTGGGCGAGCTGTATGAGCTGGAGCTCGAGCTGGGCGGCGAACTCCGGCCTGACCATCTTTATATTCGCGAGCCTTTGCCTGGCCTCCGGAGATAGTATTTGGAACAACAGGGCTTGCTTCTCCTCCTCGAGCCTCCTGAGCTGGGCCCTCCTGCGCTCCTCCTCCGCCGCCTGGAGCTCGGCCATCCTCCTCCTGCGCAGCTCCTCCAGCTCCTCGTCGCTCAACCGCCATCACCGCCCCTCTTGAGCTCCTTGAGTATCTGGGCCGCGATCCTATCCAATAGGCTTCGCCCCTCGCTCGTCAGCCCCCTGCCCCTTTTTCCGACCTTCTCGACCAACCCGGCCGCCTCGAGCTGTTGGAGGGGCTCCCTTATCGCGGATCCCCCGCCCTTCAGGACCCTCTCAGCCCTCCTCCCGCTCCTCTTCCTACCCCCGTATTCAGACCTAAGCCTGGAGACCCCTATCGGGCCCTTTATGTAGAGCTTCCTGAGCAGGGATGCGCATCTCACGTACCACCAATCCGGATCCTTTGGGGGGTGCTCCGCGTGGGCCCCGGTCTTCGCTGTGAGGGCCCAAGGGGGAGGCGATACCTCGCTCACCTCCTCCTTTATGTACTTGGCCAACCTCTCGATGAATATATCGGCCGGCACATCGAAAGGCGTGGGCAACTCCCGATCACTTTGTTGGCAATTCGCCCTCTTCCTTTCCCTCTAGAGCTGGAGATCCCACATATATATTATTCCTCATTCGCTCTTGGCCGGGATCCCCGCCCTCGGATCGGCCGTAATATCCGCTTGGATCGGCGGTCGGCGAGCGCTCTCGAGGCCCCATGGCCCCCTTTCGGCCCATCGGGAACCTTTTGACCCTGCCGCAATCCAGGCAGGTGAGGACGACCCGGGGGCTCCCATCGGATCTCACCCTCACCCTGCAATTCTCTGGGGGGATCAAGAGGGAGCCGCACCCCTTGCAAACGAACAGCTTCAGCTCCCTGGGGATTTGGACCCTGGCCCTCATCCCTATCCGCTTCGCGAGGGCCAAATAGCGCTTGGAGAGCTCCCTATCCTCCCGAAACGCCTCCCTCGCCAATCGGAATAGGATCTCGATCCTCTCCCTCGCTATGTCCCTCTCGACCGCTTTATGGCGCTTCATTCAAACCCACTTCAAGGAATCGACGATCCCCCAAATCCCGCATTGGTTCGCTCTCCAAGATAGGTTTATATTCTTCAAAACCCTTTCGCCCTTATACCCAAAAAGGGGATCTAGGGCTTGAAAAAGTTGGGCTATATCTTGCATCAGTCCAAGAACCGAAACCTGATATTGAAATCGCGATCGGCCCCCCCTCCGGAGCTCGGGGCCAGCGTATACGACGCCAAGCGAAGGCCGCTGGGGATCGTGGTCGACGTATTCGGCCCTGTGAAATCCCCTTATATCGAGGTCAAGCCCCTCCTGGCCGATGCCGAGAAATTGGTCGGGAGATCGGTATATGTGCGGGTCGAAAGGAATCGGGCGTGAACCCGCTTTGGAGGAAGACGGCGATCCCGACATCGCGATCGAGATCGAGCGCAGGGCCAAGGCCTGCCCGGAGTGCGGCAGTACGCACATAATAGTGGATTACGAGTCCGCCGAGGTCGTATGCAGGAGCTGCGGTTACGTCATGGATGAGAAGATAGCCGACATGAGGCCGGAGTGGAGGGCCTTCGATGAGGAACAAAGGGAGAAGAGGGCTCGAGTCGGGGCCCCGACGACCTACGCCCTCCACGATAAGGGCCTCTCCACTATGATAGATTGGCAGGATAACAAGGTCATCGGGAAGAAGGATAATCCATCGAAGCAGATCGAGCTATATAAGTTGAGGAAATGGCAGAGGCGGATAAGGGTTTCCGACTCGGTCGAGAGGAACCTCGCGGCCGCGCTCGCGGAGATGACGAAGATGGCCGAGGCGCTGAACCTGCCGAAGAGCATAGTGGAGACGTCGTCGATCCTATATCGCAGGGCCATAAAGAAGAGGTTGATCCGGGGGAGATCGATCCACACGATGAGCGCAGCGGCCATATATTTGAGCTGCAGGCAATGCGGGATCCCCCGCACGCTGGATGAGGTGGCGGCGGCATCGAACGTTAGCAAGAAGGAGATCGGGAGATCCTATCGCTTGATATTGAAGGAGCTCAGCGCGCAGGTTCCCCCATCCATGGGCGGGAGCTATGCCGCGAGGTTCTCGAATAAGCTAGCTATCTCCGGGATGGCCGAGGCCATAGCCATAAAGATATTGGAGGCGGCGAGGGCCATAAGGCTCACGAGCGGAAGGGGACCCACTGGGATAGCGGCCGCGGCAACGTATATAGCAACGGTTTTGACGAACGAGAGGAAGACGCAGAGGGAGATAGCCGAGGTCGCGAACGTAACGGAGGTAACGATCAGGAATAGGTATAAGGAATTGTTGGAGAGGATATACATAGAGGTATACGTATAGGCCCAATCCCCTCCGATCGCCCCCGCCCTCGGATATGAAGCTCCTCCTGATCTTGGCCGAATCGGCCCTCGAGCCCATACCGGATGAGATAAGGGATCACCCCGCGATCCGGAGGAGCGCCAGGAGGAGGGGGAAGGACCCGAGCGAGTTGATATTGGATAGGAGCCTGCACCATTTCGCGATGAAGGGGCTCTCGAACTCTGGGAAGAGGGGGAGGCCCGATATAGTCCACGCGGCGCTCATCGGGGCCCTTGGGACCCCTTTGAATAGGGAGGGGCTGCTCTCCGTATACGTACACACGATAGGGGATATGATAATCGAGGTGAACCCCGCCGTCAGATTGCCCAAGAACTACAATAGGTTCATCGGGCTCATGGAGCAATTGTTCGCGAGCGGCTCCATAAGGTCTAGCTCGGGGGAAACGCTGCTCAGGATACGCCCCGGCCGAATGCGCGACCTCCTCGGATCCCTGAGGCCCTCGATGGCGATGGCGTTCACGAGGGCGGGCGTCCCGAGGACCATGAGGGAATGCGTGAGGGAGCTCGTATCCCACGAGAGGCCCGCGGCCATAATCGGGGGGTTCCCGCATGGGGGCTTCTCCGAGGAGACGCTGGGGCTTGCGAACGCGTTGGCGTGCATAGATCGGGAATCGCTCGATGCCTCCCTCGTGGTCTCGAGGTTGATATACGAATTTGAGGAGGCCATGGGCTTGCCCGAGAGCCGGATCTGGGCCGGCTATCAAACTTAATTAGAGCGCCCGATATCGGACCATTGGGTGCCCCGCTTGTCCGAGGACAGGGAATTGGAGCTCCTGAAGAGGAAGAAGCTCCAGGAGATCAAGAGGAGGCTCGCGATGAGGCAGGAGGCCGGCGAGGCGGATCGCGGCGAGGATAGGGAGGGGCTTTTGAGGAGGGCGCTCGTCGGGAGGGCTTGGGAGGTCCTGATGGCCGCGAGGAGGCAATATCCCAAGGCCGCCGAGAGGGTCGAGGCGGCCTTGGCGAAGGCCATATCGGAGGGAAGGATCAAGGGCCAAATAACCGGGGAGCAGCTATTGTGGCTTTTCAGATACTTGGGGCTGGACGTGAGGTTGGAGACGAGGATCATGATCTACGAGCACGGGGAATTGAAATCGATAGCCGATAAGCTAAAGGAGGGGGATTGAGCCCGGATGCGCCAGGGGCCGATCCGCCCCCTATCCAGCCCCGCGGTTGTGCGCCCTCAGGACCCCCTTCAAGTGGGATAGGAAGTTAAGGCAGCGATCCCGACAATCGCCCACGTAGGCCCTAGCGTCCAGGAGCTCCTCGATCTCCTCGGGGCGGAGCCTCCTCGATATCTCCTCATCCCCCTTCAGGAGATCCGGCAATGGGTTCTCGAGCCCGTCCCTCACGGCCTCCCAAGCCCTTTGGGAATGGATCCTCAACCTCTCGTGGGCCTCCTGGCGCCCCATCCCCCTTTCGACGAGCTTCATCAAAACCCTCTCCAAGCCGGCCCATGGGCCGAACCTCCTCAGGTTCCTCTCGATCCCCCCCTCATTGACGATCAAGCCATTGAGTATTTCCGAATATAGGCCGAGGCATTCGTCGATCGCCAGGAAGGCCTCGGGTATTATCACCCTCCTGTTCGCGGAATCGTCGAGGGTCCTCTCGAATATCGTGCAAGCGGCGTTATCCCACGCGACCTTGGGGAGGGCGCTAACGTACCTGGCCAAGGAGCACATCCTCTCCGCTTTGATCGGGTTCCTCTTGAAAGGCATCGCAGAGGATCCCACCTGCCTCTCGGAGAAGGGCTCTTGGAGCTCCCCGATCGGCGGGGATTGGAAGTGCCTCAGGTCCATCCCGAACTTATGGGCGCTCTGGGCTATGGAGGCCAGGGCCGTTAGGACGAGGAAATCCACCTTCCTCGGGTAAGTTTGGCTCGAGACTGGGAAGCACCTTATCCCGAGCCTCTCGATGGCCCTCCTCTCCATGTCCTCGGGCCTCCCCCTGCCGGATAGGATGGCGGCGAAGCTCGCCGAAGACCCGACGGCCCCCTTGATCCCCTTGCCCTTCAGGACCTCCGCCATCAGGTAGTCGATGAGCCCAAGGTCGAGGATCAAATCTTGGGCATAATTTGCGAACCTATAGCCCAGGGTCATCGGTTCCGCGGGCTGGAGGTGGGTCCATCCCAAGCAGGGGAGATCCATATAGCGCGATATCAACCCCGATAGGGCCTCCAGGCAATCCAATAATCTCTCGACGACGATCCCCATCGCCTCCCTCATCCTGATGATATCCGCGTTGTCCTCTATGTCGGCTGAGGTGGCCCCCCAATGGAGCTTCCCCCCGCCGATCGGGCATTGCTCCGAATAGGACCTGAGCTCGGCCATGAGGTCGTGCTTTATCTCGCGCTCTATCTCCAAGGCCCTCTCGATGTCTATGTTCTCGGCGCCCATCTTGGATTTGATGTCATCCAGCTCCTCCCGCGATATCAGCCCATATTCGGCTTGGGCCTCGGCCAACGCTGCCCAAACGCGCCTCCATAGGGCCCTATAATATATCTCGGAGAATATCCTCCTCATCCTATCGCTTCCATAGCGCCAAGTGAACGGCGATTTGAAGGATTCATAGCCCATGCCCGCCGCCCCCGCTCATGCTCCCGCATCACCCGCCGCGCATTCGAAGCCCCGATGGGCTCTGGAATTGCCATCGGCATGGGAATTTAAATCCCCCAGCGAGAATCGGCCCCCTCCCCGAGCCCGCCCATCCAAATTTACAAAAACATGTCAAATTTTAAGTTTTTAAAACCCTTTATATGCAACTTTCCATTGAGGCTGGGGTGGGGGATGCGCATGGGCGCTTGGCCGGCGATGGGGGCGGCCTCCGGGGGGATCTGGGCCCGCCCGATGGGATCCCTTGGGACGGGCTACGGGCTCCCCGCGATAGCGCCCATGGCGCCCAATGATTTGGTGGTTGGGGAGCGGCCCTGAAGGAGTATCTGGTCGAGGTCATAATACAAAACAAGGCGATGGCGAAGGATCCGGAGGGGGAGACGATAGAGAGGGATCTTATCCATAGGGGGGGATACGACTCCATAAGGGCGGTTAGATCCGGGAAATATCTTCGAATGCTGGTCAAGGCCGAAGATCCCGGCAGGGCTAAGGAGATAGTGATGAGGATGTGCAACGAGCTGAGGCTGTTCAACCCGGTCGTCCATTCGTGCTCCGTGAGCGTCAAATCCGGCGGGGGGAAGGGGGGGAGGGGTTGAGGATCGCGGTCCTGCGCTTCCCGGGATCGAATTGCGAATTGGATACCCTATACGTCCTCCGCCGGGTCCTGGGCGTTGATGCGGACCTGGTGTGGCATGAGGCGTTCGATCGATCTGGATATGATGCCGTGATATTGCCGGGCGGATTCTCCTATGGGGATTATCTCAGGGCCGGGACGATAGCGGCCCATAGCCCGGCCATGGGGGAGGTCAGATCGATGGCCGATGAGGGGAAGCCCGTGATCGGCATATGCAACGGATTTCAAATATTGACCGAGGCCGGCCTGTTGCCCGGGGCCCTGCTTCGGAACGAGGGATTGAACTTCGTTTGCCGCTGGGTTTCGCTGAGGGTCGAATCGAATAAAAGCGCGTTGACTTGGCTGCTGCCCAAGGGCGCCATAATAAGGCTGCCCATAGCCCACGCGGAGGGGCGCTACGTCAACGAGAGGCGCGCGATCAAGGAGCTCTGGAGGAACGGGCAGGTCATCCTGACCTACGTCGATGAATCCGGGAAGCCGACCCCGGGGGCGAATCCAAATGGATCCATGGATAACATAGCCGGGATATGCAACGAATGGGGGAACGTAGTGGGGCTGATGCCCCATCCCGAGAGGGGATCGGAGCGGATATTGAGCCCCTTCGGCAGCGAGGACGGCCTAATGCTGTTCGAATCCATGATCTCCTTCAAGGATGGGAGGGATGGGCGCTGCGGATCGATCTGAGCAAGACGTCCCTGAGCCGGGATGAGATCGAGTACATAATCGACCAGCTGGGCAGGGAGCCGAACGAGGTCGAGCTCGGTATGCTGGAGTTGATGTACTCGGAGCATTGCTCCTATAAGAGCAGCAGGCCAATCCTCAAGATCCTCCCGAAGGAGGGGCCGAGGGTCCTGGTCGGGCCTGGCTATGACGCCGGCATAGTGGATATAGGCAATGGATACGTCGTGGCCTTTAAGATCGAGAGCCACAACCACCCATCGGCCATAGATCCCTATAACGGCGCGGCCACGGGGATAGGGGGGATCGTCCGCGATATCCTTTGCACCAATTGCAGGCCCGTGGCCCTCCTCGACTCGCTCAGGTTTGGGCCGCCGAGGAAGGGCAGAACGAAATGGTTGTTGAAGTACGTGGTGAAGGGCATATCGGATTACGGCAACAGGATCGGGGTCCCCACGGTCGCGGGGGAGGTGGAGTTCGATGAGAGCTTCGAAACCAACTGCTTGGTGAACGTGGCCTGCGTCGGCATAGGGAGGAAGGATTCCGTGGTGCTCGCGAGGATGGATCGGCCCGGGGATTACATAGTCCTCATGGGGAGCTCCACCGGGAGGGATGGCATCCACGGGGTTACGTTCGCCTCGAAGGCCATAACAGCGGAATCGGAGGAGGAGAGGCCATCCGTGCAAATAGGGGACCCCTTCATGAAGAAGGTGATAATCGAGGCCACCCTGGAGGCGGTCGCGACCGGCTTCGTGACGGGCCTGAAGGATCTGGGGGGCGCGGGTTTGACCTGCGCGCTATCCGAGATGGCCTTCAAGGGCGGGACCGGGGCTGAGGTGGAGCTGGATCGGGTGCATTTGCGGGAGGAGGGCATGACGCCGTATGAGATAATGCTCTCCGAGTCCCAGGAGAGGATGCTATTCGTCGTCAAGCCGGAGGGCTTGGAGGGCGTTTTGGAGGTCTTCAGGAGATGGGGCCTCCCCCATTCCGTGATAGGGAGGGTCACGGAGGGCGAGGAGGTCGTGGTGAGATATGGGGGGGAGGTGGTCGCTAGGTTGCCGGCCAGGTTGCTGGCGGATGCGCCGATCGTTAGGAGGAGGGCCAGGAGGCCGAGGTGGCTCGCCAAGATGCTGAGGATCCCCAAGCCAAAGGAGCCCAAGGACCTCGGGAGGGCATTGGCCAGGATGCTCTCCTCGCCCAACATCGCTAGCAAGGAGCCCATTTATTCGCAATACGATCACGAGGTCGGCATAAGGACGGTCGTGAAGCCCGGGGATGGGGACGCGGCCGTGCTCAGGCTCCTCGAGGATCCCAGGGCGATAGCCGTGAAGGCCGATTGCAATAGCAGGCATTGCCTCCTCGATCCCTTCAACGGCCACGCCGGCGCCGCGGCGGAATCGGCCAGGAACGTGGTGGCCGTAGGCGCCGAGCCGATCGCCGCAGTGGATTGCTGCAACTTCGGCAACCCGGAGAGGCCGGAGGTCTTTTGGCAATTCTCCGAGGGGATCAAGGGCCTATCGTTCATGCTCAGGGGGCTGGGGATCCCCTGCGTCGGCGGCAACGTCAGCTTCTACAACGAGGACGAGAGGTCCGGGAGGGCCGTGAACCCCACGACCGTCGTGGTGATGCTTGGGTTGATAGAGGATTTGGATTGGGTGACCACCATGGCCTTCAAGGAGCACGGAGACGAGATATTCGCCATCGGGAGGACGTACCCCGAGATGGGGGGATCGGAGTATTACCATTGGATCCACGGCATATGCGGGGGGCGGCCCCCCCGCGCGCGCCCGGAGAGGGAGAGGGCCTCGATGGCGGTCGTCAAGGAGGCGATCAGGGAGGGCCTGATAGACGCCGCCCACGATTGCTCCAAGGGCGGGCTCGCCGTGGCCCTGGCCATAATGGCCCTGAAGGGGGGTCTGGGGGCCGATGTGGACCTCAAGCGCGTGCCGCGCTCAGGGGTAGGGCGGTTGGATGAGCTCCTCTTCTCGGAATCCTACGCCAGGTTCATAGTATCCGCCCGGCCGGGCGCGGCGCGGGGGCTCAAGGCCTTGGCCAGGAGGCACGGGGCCATAGTCTCCAAATTGGGGAGGGTCGTGGATTCGCCAGACCTCTCGCTGAGGTTCGGCGAAAGGGTCGTAAGGTGCGGGATCGGGGAATTGGGGAGGGCTTGGGGGGAATCGATGAGGAGGTACCTGGGGGAGCTTTGAAGCCAGAGGCGCGCGATGCCTGCGGAGTAATGGGGATCTCGCTGGAGCGCGGGAACGCAGCCCCCATCATATATTACGGCCTGATGGCGCTCCAGCACAGGGGCCAGGAATCCTGCGGGATCTCCATCTACGACGGCTCGGCCCTTAGGACGGTTCGCAGGTATGGCTTGGTCGGCGAGGAGCTCCAGCGCGTCGCGCGGACCCTCGTGGGAAGGGTCGGGATAGGCCACGTTAGGTATTCGACCTTGGGGGGATCCTCCCTCCTTAACGCTCAGCCGGTGCCGGTTAGGATGGGCGGGGAGACGTTCTCGATAGCCCATAACGGCACCATAGTAAACTACGAGCGGATCAGGGATAGCCTCAGGAGGAAGGGCATATGCCTAAGGACGCGGTCCGATTCGGAGGCGATATTGAGGGCGTTCTTGGATTCCTATAGGAGGGGCGGCGATGTATTCGGGAGCCTGGAATCGTGCTCCAAAATCATCGAGGGCGGTTACTCCATCGTCATCGCGAGCTCGAGGGGGGAGCTCATAGCGGCCAGGGATCCCTTGGGGTTCAGGCCCCTTTGCATGGGCAACTCGGGGAACTCCGTGGCCATAGCGTCGGAGAGCGTCGCGCTGGATATCAACTCCCTCTCGCTCATAAGCGACGTAGAGCCCGGGACCGCGATCTTCGTAGGGGGGGATGGCGTTGAGGTGGAGAGGTTCGCGAGCTGCCGGAGGAGGGCGTATTGCATGTTCGAATACGTCTACTTCAGCAGGCCGGATTCGATATTGGAGGGGAGGAGCGTTTACGACGTGAGATTGAACCTCGGGAGGAACTTGGCCGATACGATCGAGGGCGATGTGGATAGCATAGTGCCGGTCCCGGATACCTCGAGGACGGCGGCCGAGGGCCTATCGAGGGCCACGGGCATCCCCGTGGCCGAGGGCCTAATAAAGAACAGGTACGTGCATAGGACCTTCATAATGCCGACCCAGGAGGCCAGGGAGGGGGCCGTCAGGATGAAGCTGAACCCGCTCAAATCGGTCATCAGGGGGAAGAGGATAGTCCTGGTGGACGATAGCATAGTTAGGGGCACGACGCTCAGGAACATAGTGGCCATGCTCAAATCATCGGGGGCCAAGGAGGTCCACGTGAGGATCACGTGCCCCCCGATAATATCCCCGTGCTTTTATGGGATAGATATATCCAGCCGCTCGGAGCTCATAGCCGCCAACCATTCCGTAGAGGAGATCGAGAGGCTCCTCGGCGCCGATAGCCTGGTGTATCAATCCCTGGAGGGCCTCATCGACGCCATAGGCTTGCCCAGCGGGGACCTCTGCAATGCCTGCTTAACCGGGGAATACCCGACGCCCATCGCCCAGGAGAGGGCCGAGGAGGATCGGAAGCGCGCGCGGCCGATCGAGGAGGGGATCGGGGACATATGGCGGGAATAATAGGGCTATACGGCTACGATACCGCTTGGAAGATGGCCAGGTTCATATATTACGGCCTGATGGCGCTCCAGCACAGGGGCCAGGAATCCTGCGGGATCTCCACCTACGACGGCGAGCGCCTCCTCCGCGAATGCCGAGCGGGCATGGTGGATCAGGCCTTCGGGGAGGCGGAGCTCGAGGCGCTGAGGGGGTGGATCGGCATAGGCCAGGTCGATCCCGAGCCGCCCAACGGCGGGCCCCCGGCCAAGCCCTCCTTCGCCAAATGCCCGCTGGGGCTCGCCTTGGCCTGCGATGGCTCCGCCGCCCGCGCCCTCAAGGCCGCGAGGGAGCGCGGCTTGAGCGCGGGGGATCCCCAAGGAGCCCTGGCGGCGCTCCTCTCCAGGGAGCTGGCAAACGGGGACCCCTTCGAGGCCATCGAGCGGATCGCCGGGGAGCTGGGCGGCGCCTGCAATTTCATAGCGCTCACGGAGCGCGGGGAGATGATCGCCTATAGGGGGGAGCTCGGGATCAAGCCGATGGTCATAGGGAACTTCGGGTTCGATTATGGCGCCGTGGCATCGGAGAGCTGCGCGCTTGACGTCATCGGGGCGGAGCTGAAGGCGGATCTATCGCCAGGGGAGGCCTATCTATTTACCCCTTGGAGCATAGAGAGGAGGAAGGTGAGGGAGGCGAGGCCGAGATATTGCGCCTTCGAATACGTCTACTTGGCCAGGCCCGACTCCATAATAAACGGGAAGAGCGTTTACGAGGTCAGGATGAGGATCGGGGAGAAGTTGGCATCCGAGAGCGACGTCGAGGGCGCCGACTCGGTCTTGGCCGTGCCGGAGACGGCCATACCATTCGCCATGGCTTTCTCCAACGCGACGGGCAAGCCCATAGGGATGGGTTTCGTTCAAACGGGCAGGAGGGTCCGAAGCGCCATAAGGCCGACGCAATTCGAGAGGTTGGTGGGCGTGCAGCTTAAATTGAACCCCATAAGGGCGGCGATGGCTGGGAAGAGGGTCGTGCTCATAGACGATAGCGTCGTCAGGGGGACGACCACGAAGAACACGGTGAAGGTAATGAGGAATAGGATGGGGGCGAAGGAGGTCCACGTCAGGATAGGGAGCCCGAGGATAATCTCCCAATGCCCCTTCGGGATAGAGGTCCCGGATAGGGATGAATTGATAGCGGCCCATTTGAGCGAGGAGGAGGTGGGCAAGGTCGTCGAGGCCGATACGTTCCATTGGCTCAGCCTGGAGGGCCTGATAGAGGCCATAGGGCTGCCGAGGGGGAGCCTGTGCCTGGGCTGCTTCACCGGGGAATACCCGGAGGCGCTATGATCGATGGTGAAGGTCCTACTCGTTGGGGAGGGGGCCAGGGAACACGCGATAGCCAGCGCCATATGCAGGAGCACGCAATCCCCCAGGCTTTACGCGGTCATGAGGCTTAGGAACCCGGGCATCCTGGATCTATGCCTCAAGAGCGGCGGGGACGTCGCCATCGGGGATTCCATGGACCCGGGTTTCATATCGAGGGCGGCTGAGAGGTTCTCGGTGGATTTCGTCTTCATAGGCCCGGAGGAGCCCCTCTTCAGGGGGGCCGCCAACGCCATCGAGGATATGGGCATACCCTGCATAGGGGCCAGGAGGGAGGCGGCGGAGATAGAGATGTCCAAGGCCTTCATGAGGAGGTTGATGTGGAGGCATAAAATACCCGGGAGGCTCAGGTTCCAGGCCTTCAAGGACCTAGGGGACGCGATCGCCTATATAGAGGAATACGCGGAGAGCGTGGCGATAAAGCCGGCCAGGCAGGCCGGCGGGAAGGGCGTGAAGGTCATAGCCGATTTCCAAGCCTACCTCAGCAAGGAGAAGGGCCACGTCAAGGCGGAGCACGCGAAGGCCATAGAATCGAAGTACATGAGGGGATATACCGACATAGAGGATAGGATATTGATAGAGGAGAGGGTCGAGGGCCCGGAGTATACCGTGCAAATGTTCACCGATGGCGACTCGGTCGCGCCCTTCCCATTGGTGCAGGACAACAAGAACGCGTACGATATGGATATAGGGCCCGAGACGGGGGGCATGGGCTCGATCTCCGGGAAGGGCATGCTCCTGCCATTCATAACCCAGGAGGAATACGAGGCATCGGTGGATATCGTGAGGAGGTGCGTGAAGGCCCTGGAGGCCGACCTTGGGGTGAAGTATAAGGGGGTTATCTCGGGCCAGATGATGCTAACGCCAATATGGGGCCCGACCATAATAGAGTTCTATAGCCGGTTCGGCGATCCGGAGGGCGTCAACGTCCTCCCCCTGCTAAGGACGGATATGGTGGAGATAATGGAGGCGATAGCATCGGGCAAGCTGCATAAGGTGAAGATGGAGTTCGAAGAGGCCGCAACGGTCGTCAAATGCTTCGCCCCGAGGGGATACCCGGAGCGAAGGGATTTGGCGGCCGGGCACCCTGTCGGGATAGACGCCGATGCCATAAGGGCGATGGGGTGCGAGGTCTTCTATGGCTCGGTGGATCTGGCGCCCGATGGGGGGATGGTAACCGGGGGATCGAGGATCTGCGAGGTCTTCGCGAAGGGCGATGACCTCCCGGAGATAAGCGATAGGATAGAGCGCTGCTCGCCGTTCATACGCTGCCTGGATGGATGGGGCGTATTCCATAGGAGCGATATAGGGTCCGCCGCGCTTTTGAATAGGAGGATCGAGCAATCCAATTTGATAAGGGAAGTTTATAGATATCGGATGGGGAAGGGTTTGATAGGGATGGAGATCGATTGGATCCCCGGGAAGGGGAAGATCGTGCATTCGGATTGGTGATCGGGCCATGGCCCTATTGATGCCCTTCAGGGACTCCATCGGGACGCCCCTATACGAGGGATGCACGAAGGCCCTCCTCCTGGGCGCCGGGGAATTGGGGAAGGAGATAGCCATCGAGGCCCAAAGGCTCGGCGTCGAGACGATAACGGTGGATAGGTACGATAACCCGCCCGCCGCCCAGGTCGCCCATAGGCATTATACGATCGATATGAGGGATGGCGCGGCCCTCAAGGCGGTGATCCGCCGGGAGAGGCCAGATGCCATAATCCCTGAAGTAGAGGCCATAAATACCGATGCCCTCCTCGAGCTCGAGGAGGAGGGGTTCTTCGTGGCCCCCAGGGCCAGGGCAACCAAGATAACGATGGATAGGATCGCGCTGAGGAGGCTCGCCGCGGAGGAGGCGGGGGTGCCGACGACCCCGTATAGGTTCGCGAGGGATCCGGAGGAGCTCCGGGAGGCTTGCGAGGAGGTGGGGTTCCCGTGCATAGTGAAGGCCAGGATGAGCTCGGGGGGGCTGGGCTCGAGCATCGTATTCGGGGCGGATCAGGTTCGCGAGGCCTATGAAATAGCCAGGAGGAGGGCCAGGGGATATGGGGAGGAGGTCATAGTCGAGGGCATTTGCAAATTCGATTTCGAGATAACGGAACTCGCCCTGGCGCATTACGACCCAAGCGGCAGGGTGGTCATATCGTTCCCAAAGCCCGTTGGGCACCTGAGGTCGGGCAGCCATTACCACGTCAGCTGGCAACCGTTCGTCTTGATCGACGAGGAGACCGGCTTGAGCAAATCACCGCTCCAGGCCTTCGGGGGGAAACTCCATAGATCCGAGGATCCGACGAACCCGGAGCTCCTTTGGAGATCGGAGCGCGATGGGGAGAAGATAACGGCCGAAACGGCGAGGGAGATAGAGAGGCAGTGCTACGAGATAGCCGAGAGGGTCGTTAGGAAGCTGATAGGCGCCGGGGGGGCCCTGGAGGGGCTCGGTATATTCGGGTGCGAGCTCTTCGTCAAGATCGACGAGGGCGGGAAGCCAACGGTCTATTTCAACGAGATATCCCCCAGGCCCCATGACACGGGCATGGTGACGATAGCGACCCAGGACCTCTCGGAGGCGGCCCTCCACATAAGGGCCGTCCTCGGCCTCCCGATAGCCGGGATCAGGCTGCTAACGCCCGGGGCGGCGCACGTGGTATTATCGAGCGAGGATTCAAGATGGGCCCCGAGCTATGGGAACCTGAGCAGGGCGCTCGGGATCCCCGGCGTCAGGGTCCTGCTGTTCGGGAAGCCCTCCACCTATAGGGAGAGGAGGCTCGGGTTGGCCCTGGCGATCTCCGACGACGTCCTTGACGCGAGGTTGAAGGCCATGGAGGCCGCACACCTCCTGGAGGGTGGGATAAGGTATGGGAGATGAGGGGCCCCTGGTCGAGGTGATCCTGGGCAGCGAGAGCGATAGGCCGGTGGGGGATAGGGTGGCGAAGGAGCTGGAGAGGCTCGGGATACCCTATGCCCTATCGATCCTATCCGCCCATAGGAACCCCGATGCCCTCGAGGAGCGCATCCGGGCATCCAAGGCCAAGGTATTCATAGCCGTCGCCGGCCTCGCGGCCCATTTGCCGGGCTTCATAGCCTCGAGGACCGAGAGGCCCGTCATAGGGGTCCCTGTCAGCGCCAAGCTCGGCGGATTGGACGCCCTCCTTTCCATAGTCCAAATGCCCAAGGGCGTCCCGGTGGCCTGCGTCGGGATCGATAACGGCGAGAACGCCGCCCTATTGGCGGCCAGGATCCTGGGCATAGGGGGGCGCGGCCGAGGGGGCGGGGGCGCGGCAGAGGGGTCCGATGCCGAATGAAGCTGAGCGGGAAGGTAGCGATAATAACGGGCGCCAGCTCCGGGATAGGCGCCGCCGCCGCGAAGCTCTTCGCGTCGGAAGGCGCGAGGGTCGTCGTGAACTACTCCAGATCCGAGGCCAAGGCCTCGGAGGTCGTGAGGGATATAAGGGAATCGGGCGGGGAGGCGATCGCCATAAGGGCCGACGTCTCCAAGCCCGATGAGGTGGATTCGATGGTCAAATCCTGCCTAGAGAGCTTCGGGGGGATCGACGTCCTCGTGAACAACGCGGGCCGGATCGAGAGGATCCCGGATCCGTTGGAGATCGACGATGCCGCCTGGCGGTCGATGCTCGACGTAAACCTAAAGGGCGCTTTCCTATGCTCGAGGGCCGTCGCCCCGATAATGCTCGAGCGGGGCGGCGGCAGCATAATCAACGTCTCCTCTATCAACAACGTCATGGGGACGGGCAGCAATATGGCGTATGGGTTCGCGAAGGCGGGTCAGATCGTATTGACGAGGTGGCTCGCCAGGAGGCTCGCGCCGAAGATCAGGGTCAATTGCATAGCCCTCGGCATAATAGAGACGCCGATGATAGCCGATATGCCCGAGCAAAGGAGGGCCGAGCGAAAGCGGGATATATTGCTCGGGAGGTTCGGGAGGCCAGAGGAGGTCGCGGGGGTCATGCTCTTCTTGGCATCGGAGGACTCGAGCTTCATAACTGGGCAGACGATAATAGTCGATGGCGGCCAATTCCTGATATCGCCCTGAGCGCCCCCCCCCCTCAGCGCCCCTCCCCTTGCTCCTCCTCGAACTCCCTCCGCAGCTCCTCGTCCAATCTCTCCTTGAGGGAGAAGTACCTCCTGAACCTTTGATCCCATTTCCTGAAGAACCTGAACTCCCTTATCCCTATCGCGAGCCATAGGGACGCGACCACGAGGTTAACGATCACGTAGGTCAACATCAGCATACCCAATGATGGGCCGGCGAACCTCCCGAACCCAAGCACTATTAGCAACAGCCTCGGGTGGAGCAGGAAGAACAGGGTGATCAGGAGCGATATGGGGGCCATGACCAGCGAGACTATGAGGATTATCTGGAACCAAATCCTCTCGGAGTTCAGGCGATAGATCAGATCGTCTATCATCTTGAGCAGGGAGGCATCCTCCTCATCCGAGCCCAATGGGGATCGCCAAGCCCATTTCCGCATCCGATATAAATTGATTCCTCAACAAGGTTAACCGGATCCGCCCCTCGGGAACATGGCCTCATAGGGCTCGAGTATCCTCTTGAGGAAATCCCGGCCCTTTGGGGTTATGGAGTACAGGGTGACCTTCCTCTTCCCGCGCAGCCCCTCCCTCCTCTCTATGAGGCCCTTCCCCTCCATCTCGTCCAAGATGGATTTATGCTTCTGGAGGTTTAGGCCGCAATAGCTCAGGAGGGCCGTTTGGTTCAGCTCCCCGTGCTGGACGAGCTTGAGCAGGATGTCCTTCCTCATGTAGATCCTATCCCTGTACTCCTTCGGGGCCGACATGGCTCGTCGCGCGACCGTCCCGGCGGGGGCCTTCTCGGCGGATATGGCTCGCAATCGTTTTAAATCTTCATCCCAGTGGACGGCGCCGGCTAGCGCGCCGCTCGGCGAAGGGCGATGGGATCGGGATATTCCCTGCGCATCCTATACAGCGCGAGGGCCCCATATCGGGATCTGCTGGAGGCGTTGAGGGCGATGTCCCGGGAGGCCGGGGCCAAATGGGGCATGGGAGTTGAGGAGCTGGAGGAATCCGAGATCGGGCCGGATGAGGCCGAGAGGATGAAATCGGAGATCCGCTCGATCCCGCCCCAGGTCAGGGGGAGGATCGTCAGCTCGGGCGGGCGGCCCCTGCCGCTCTCGGGGCGCGGGAACCTCAACCTCGGGAACACCCCCATATTGATACTATACCGGGGCGGGGAGCCGATCGACGTCTACCCCCACATGCTCGGCGCTAGCTACTTCGGCGCGCTTGAGGCGATGGAGAGGATCTTGGAGCTCGGCCCGAAGTTCTACGCCGAGTCGAGGGGGCTCCTGGAGGACCCGATAATGAGGATCCTTAGGGATCACCCTGAGGTAATGGGCGAGGGGCTTAAGCTCAAGGGCTCGAACGTGGACGTCGGGACGGGAATAGCCGATTTGATAATGGAGGACGAGCGGGGCAATCGCCTCCTGATAGAGGTGGAAACGGTCGCCGGGGAGGGGGCCGCGGCCCAGGTCTCCAGGCTGGCACTGGGATATGCCAGATCCTCCGGGATCCCGAGGAGCGCCGTGAGGATGGGCATCGTATGCATCGAGGCCGATGATAAGGCCCGGAGGGCCTGCGAGGCCTTGGGGATCGAGCTATATCGAATAATCGCAAAGAGGATCGTTTGAACGCCTACGCCCGCGGGGCCGCCATCGCGAGGCGGGGCCATCCCGAATCCGGCTATCCGATCCTCCCCCTCCTTTTGGCCTTGATCGCCCTCAATAGCGAAGCCTGATCGGCCTGCTTTATGCTGCTGGATATTATGGAGGTCGAAAGGCCCGCGGTCAATGGCTCGAGAGGCGAACCGATGCCCTCCCTCAGATCCTGGGGGTCGACGGCGACCGCTTGTAGGACGTATTCATATGCCCCGATCGTGGAGTCCGCTCGAAGGACCCTCGGCTCCTCCATGAAGAACTTGATGAGCCTATTCTTCACGTCCGGGGCGGCCGCGGTCCTAGTGCATATATAGGCCATCGTATTCAACCCGAACTTTCCCCAGTCTATCTCAATCGTGAACTTCTTTATCACCCCGATCTTGACGAGCCTCTCTATCCTCCTCGAGATCTTCCTCTCATCCACGCGCAATGCCTTCGCCATGTCCTTGAACTTGGCCCTCCCATCGCGCGATAGAAGCTCCAATATCTCGAAGTCCAGGTCGTCTAATCCACCCTTTGCCCCCCTCAACCCCAGCACCCGGATTAAAATGACATTATTTTCACTATTTATGTCTTTTAATTATATTGGAATTGAAAATTGGGGAAAAAATTTATATCGAATGGATGCCCCCTGCGCTCGGTGCCAGCCGGATGAGCGGCGCGGAAAAAGCGGAATCGGGGAAGGGCTATCAGGACCAGAAGGCCGAGGGTGGCGCGAAGGGGTTCTTCCGCTGGGTCATAATCGCGATGATCATCATCGCCCTCCTAATGCTCCTCGATGCCGTCTATTTCAAGATCGGGCAATAGGGAAAGCCTCCCCCCGGCCCCATCCCCCCTTTCTTTTGGGCCCTCTGGGGCCCCTTTCGAGCCCCTTCCTCGGCCCTCGACGTCGCCTTGAGTTTTTCGACGTTTTTGTGATTCTTTTTGTCATTTATTATCCAGAATTTTCGCCCCAGCGATCTTTTCATGGAAAGCTTTTTAACGAAAAATCCAAAAAGTCCTTGAAGAGAAATGCCGGAGGAAGTTGAAGTAGAGCTCACCTATTATGCGGGCGACGTCAAGCGCCAAAGGGGTATCGATATAAGCGAGGACGAGGTCAGGAGGATTTGCAGCGAGAAGGGGGCCACCCTGAAGGCTTTCAACGTTGCCACGCAATTCACCATAAAGAAGATATCCCTCCTGATCTCCGGTGAGGAGGATAAGTTCCGCGAGGCCGTTAAGTCCATAGTGGGGCTATATGGGAAGCCAGGGTTGCCAGGGCTCGCCTTCGGGAAGATGAAGAGGGGCAAGCAGATAGCGGAGTCCATAATAAAGGAGCTCGGGGCCTAAGGGCCGGGCCAAAATCCCGCGACCGGGGATTGGCCTAGGGGAAGCTTTAAAGGACCGGAGCCCCAGGCCCCTCTTCGAAAGGCCATGCGATCGAGGCATTGGCTCCCGCTCCTGTTCCTGCTTTTGGTGATCGCGGATTACGCAATACCCTATTCCCTGCTCCTCCGGGTGAACAAGCTCTCTGGGGCCTTCCTATTCTGGATATCCATATCCCTCCTAGCGATCGCCTTGGTGATCGCGGCCTCATGGGGGTGGGGTGAGTGATCCCATGATAAGCCCGGCCCATATGTACCTCGGCGTGGCCCTGTTCTTCGCGGCGATGCTGGCGATCGCCCATTACGGCAGGAGGAGGACCGGGGCCGGGATCGAGGAATATTATCTGGCCGGGAGGCGGTTGGGGGGTCTCGTGGCCGCGCTAACCTATAGCGCGACCACATATAGCGCGTTCATGATGGTGGGGCTCGTGGGCTACGCCTGGGCCGGCGGGGTCGGGGCGATGGGGTTCGAGCTGACGTACCTCATCGGGACGGGGATATTGCTCCTCCTCTTCGCGCCTAGGATGTTGCTAGCGGGGAGGATTTGGGGGATCGTGAGCCCCTCCGAGCTGCTCGCCAAGAGGTACGATAGCGCTGCGGTCGGGGCGCTCGCATCCCTCATATGCCTAGTATTCCTGGTGCCATATACCTCCGTCCAAGCGCAGGGATCCGCATATCTCCTGAACAGGCTCACCGGCGGGGGGATATCCTACGAGGCCGGGCTGGTTTTCATGATAGCCATAATAGCCCTCCTGGCTTGGTGGGGGGGAATGAGGGGGGTGGCTTGGTCGGATGCGATCCAAGCGCTCGTCATGATAATCACCAGCGCCGCGCTGCTCGCCTTCGTGATGCATTCCATATTCGGCGGGTTCTGGGCCTTCGCCTCCAAGATCGAGGCCGAGGCCCCCGAGCTCCTGAGCCCCCCCGGGCCGAGATCCTTCTTCGACTTCCCGAAGTTCCTGGGCCTAACGATCCCTTGGTTCTTCTTCGCGATCACCAACCCCCAGGTCTCCCAAAGGCTCCTCGCGCCGAGGTCGATGGGGTCCCTGAAGTGGATGTTGAGGGGGTTCCTCGTCTTCGGCTTCCTATATACGGTGATATGCACGCTCCTCGGGCTATCCTCGCGCTTGATATACCCCTCGCTCCCCTCGCCGGATTTGGCGATGCCCAAGCTCCTCTCCGAGAGGGTCCCCCCGCTGATTTCCTTGGTGGTCTCGATAGGGATCCTCTCGGCCGCGGTGACGACGGCCGATTCGATCCTGCTATCGTTGGGATCCATGGTGGGCAGGGATATATACAGGCCCCTAAGGCCCGAGGCCCCGGAGTCTGAGGAACTGATGATCGGGAAGGCCGTGATAATCCTCATGGCCCTCGCCATGATCGCCTTCTCCTGGAGCCCTCAGGGCCTGATAGTGGAGCTATCGGTCCTCTCCTCGGCCGGCCTATTGGCGCTCGTCCCCCCGATCTTCGGGGCGTTCTTTTGGAGGAGGGGGACCGCGCCCGGCGCCTTGATAGGGATGGCCGCTGGGGCTTTGACGGCTGGATCGCTCCACTTCCTCAGGGCCTACCCCTTGGGGCAATGGCCTGGGGTTTGGGCCCTCATGGCCTCCACCGCGGCCTTCGCAATCGCCAGCTGGCTGACCAAGCCGCCGGATGGTGTTGAGGGGTTCCTTGGGGCCCTTGAGGGGGAATTGGCCAAGAAGAACGTGGCCCTATGAGGGCCCCGAGGCCCCGGGCCCCCTCATTGGGGCCTTCCGCACCTTATGCAAAACCTCGCGGCGCCCGGGATCCCAGCGCCGCAATAGATGCAGAATTTCCCATCCCCGGGTCCCGCCCTCCTCGCCGCCCTCCGCTTGGCCGGCGCCTTGCCCCCCGCCGCCCCTGCGCCCGGCTCCGCCTTGGGGGCCTCGACATCGATCTCCCCATTCGACCCCATACGCCTTCGCGTTCCCATTAGATCGATTTCCCGATAAAAAACCATGCCCCGATCGATCCCGTTCTGGGATCGAGGGTCCGTTGAGCGAAGGCCCATGCATTCGCCCATTCGCGCGGCGGCGCGTTGGATTACCATAAGTTTATATTCAGGGACCCCAAAGGGGGCCAGGTATACGGGATTTTTGCGAAGGGCGAAAATCTCGTATAATCAACCGCGAAGGTGAGGAAAGAATGGGTTACGACAGGCGTGGATTCGGCCCTAGGACGATGTACAAGATAAAGTGCTCCGACTGCGGCGCGGAGGCCGAGGTGCCATTCAAGCCGACGGAAGGAAGGCCGGTCTACTGCAAGGAATGTTATCAGAAGCATAGGAAATACTGATAGCTCGCATTTGGCGATAATCTCGGCACCCTATTTTTGGGTCCTATTTTTCCAAATCATCGATCCGCCGAAGTGGGGCCATGGAGGCGCCCCATCAACCGCGGCCCGCGAATCGGCTCAGGATTGCTATCTTCGCGCTCTCCTCGAGCAGCTCCGCCAAATTCTCAGCGCTCCTGAGATCCGATCCGGCGGCTATTATCCCGTGCCCGGATAGGATGGCCGCGCGGACCCCGGGATTCGAGAAGGCCCTCTCGACCCAATCGGCCATGGCATCGCTCCCGTCCTCCACCGGCGGGATGACCGGGACCGCGCCCAGGATCCTCCTCGAATGGACGGTCTCGAGGGGGATCGCTTCCCCGCGGACGGCATAGGCGGTCGCGAAGGGGGAATGATAATGGACGATCCCCCCGACGTCCTCGCGCACCTTGTATAGGTTCAAATGGGAGCGCAAATCCCTCGTCGGCCTCCCGCTCCCCTCGATGACCCGCCCGGAGCGATCGACGACCAGTAGGTCCTCCCCCCTCAGGTCGAATAAGGAGATCCCGCTCGGCTTGACCAGGAATAGCCCCTCCTCGAGCCTCATGCTTATGTTCCCGCCGGATGAGACCTGCATCCCGGCGAGGAACGCCCTGCGGCATATCCTTATGAGCTCCCTGCGCTCCTCCGCCCACGTGGCCATTTCCACCGCCCCCTATGGATAGTGGCCCCTCCTGCCCACGCACCTTCCATGGCCCGGCAATATCCGGCCGCGGTCGGCCATCCGGAAGATGCGCTCCATGCTCTCGAACATATCGAAGACATCGACGTATCGCCCCATGGGCGTGAACGGCAAGCCCCTCTCCTCGTCCGGCTCCAGGTTCTCATCCGAGAAGATCGCGTCCCCAGCTATCACGTAGACCCCCTCATCCGTTTCGACCGCGACCGATTGATGGCCCGGCGAATGGCCTGGCGTGGGGAAGAGGAGCATGTATCGATTGAGCTGATATTCGCCAGAGACCTCCTCGAACTCGACCCCATCGAATGGCGGCGAGATCCCCAGCCTCTTGGATTCATAGGATTTGAGATAGAGGATGTGGGGATCCAAGGCGAACCGGAGCTCCTTCGAATGGACGTAGAACTTCGCTTTCCTGAATAGCTTCATGTTGGAGCAATGATCCCAATGGAGATGCGTGAAAACCACGGCATCGATTTCATCCGGCCCGATGCCAAGCCCCCTCAAGCGCTCATCGATCCGATGGCCCTCGGGCTGGTAGGAACCCGGATGGTGCCAATCGGCCCTCTCGGTCCCGCACATCCCGGTATCGATCAGGATCCTCTCCCTCCCATCGGTCACGAGGAAGGCCCAATCCGGGACCTCGACCTTCTCGCCGTAGTTCCTCCCCATCGTTATATAGGCCCCTTTATCCACCTTTATGAACCCAGTATTCATAGGATGGATCCTAACGCCCATCGCATTCACCGCCCGGTTATGCCGAACCGGGCCTTTCGCATTAAAACTTTCGCAGCTTGCCATCCTATGGCTCCCAGAGCCTCTTCCCGGTGAGCTCCTCGAAGAGCCCCATGACCTCCCTCGTTATCGGCCCCGGCCTCCCATCGCCTATCTTGATCCCATCGATGGCGACTATGGGCATGACCCCATGGCCGGAGGAGGTAAGGAACGCCTCATCAAGCTCCGGTATCTCGGATGCCCTCACGAACCTATATTCGACCGGTATCCTGCCTCGCACAAGCTCCAGGACCGCCCTGCGGGTTATCCCATCGAGGACCCCGCTGCCGGCGGTTATTATCCTGCCATCCCTGACGGCGAAGAAGCTGCAGACCATGCATTCGTACAATAGGCCATCGTGGGAGTATATGGCCTCCTGGGCCCCTTGGAGCCTGGCCCTCCTGAGGGCCCTCACGGCCGTGGCGTAGTTCAAGGTCTTTGCCTCGGGGAGCTCCCTTTTGGCCGGATACGTTATTGCCTTGACGCCCTCCGAGAAGAACTCCCTCGGATATGCCTCGATGGGCTTGACAATCACGATCAAGCTCGGCCGATCGGATGGCGCGAGCGAATCCGGGCTTTCCCCGCCGGTGGCTATGATCCTTATGCCCATCTCCCCGCCAGGGTTCCTATCCAGCGCCTCGTATACTAGGCGCTCCAGCTCCCCCAAGCCCCAGGGCAGCTCAAGGTCGATGAGCCTGGCCGATCTCAATAGCCTCTCCAGGTGATCCCTGAGCCTGAACGGCTCTCGGCCATAGGTCCTCATGAAATCGAAGACGCCGTACCCCCTCAGGAGGCCCAGGTCCGAAACGGCCACCTTGGCCCGGCTCTGGGGGACGAATCTGCCGTTCACGTAGAACACGGGCTCCCCCGAGCGATGGCCCAAGCGCGATCGGGCATGAGATCTCTGTCTCGAAAATTAAGCTTATTGATCGCCCCCTCTGGCTACCGAGCCCGCCCCGGGTTTGGCGACATGGGGGCTCGCGCAAATCCATTGAGAGGATCGGCCATAGGGCGCGGGAAAGTTTTTTTTCGATAAAGGAAGTTCGAATAGGGGGATTTTGATAGATAGGGTGAGGATTGGGATCGAGGGCCTAGACGAGGTCCTAGGGGGAGGGCTCCCGAGGGACAGCTTGATACTCCTGGCCGGCGAGCCCGGCACGGGCAAGACGGCCTTTTCGATCAACTTCGTAGTCAAGGGCGCCGCATCGGGCGAGCCCGGGGTTTACGCGGGCTTCGGGGAGGATAAGGGTGCCCTGATCGAGTGCTTCGGCGGGCACCTGGGAGTCGATTTGGCGAAATTGGAGGCGGGGGGCGCGTTGAGGCTCTTGGATTTCACGGCGATGCGGGAGGAGGGGGCATCGGCGATCCTAGATACGATCCTGGAGGAGGTGGAGGCACTCGGGGCGAGGAGGCTCGCGATAGATCCCTTCTCGGCCATGGCCCAAGCCATCGGGGATCGGATGGACATCAGGATAATCGCCCAAACGATCCTGGGGAGGATCGTTAGGAGGATGGGCTGCACGACGATCATGGTGGAGGAGGTCCCAATTGGCGGATCCGGGATAGGCTTCGGGGTCGAGGAGTTCGTGGCCGATGGGATAATAAGGCTCAGGGCGGGCGAGCTCGACGGCCGCTTGATCAGGGAACTGGAGCTGGTCAAGTTGAGGGGCACCGAGCTGGTGGAGCGCAAATTGGCCTTCACGCTCAAGGGGGGCTTCAAGGCCTTCGCGCCCTCCAAGCCAAAGCCCATCCCGGAGCCCAAGCGCTTTCAGCCGATTCCGGATCCGCCCGGGATGTATTCGACGGGCTCCGGGGATTTGGACGCGGCCCTCGGGGGCGGAGTGCCCAGGGGGAGTACAATGCTCATCGAAGTTGATGAGAGGGTTTCGAAGCGAGAGCGTCTCCTCTTCACGGGCCCGATGGTCTCCCAGTTCCTTTTCCAAGGGAAGGGCGCGATCGTCATTCCCAGCATAGGGGTCGACGCGAGGATCATTAGGGGCGTTAGGGCGGATTACGGCACGACTGAGGGCGAGTTCAATCGCGAGAGGATCATCGAAATAAGGCTCCCTTGGGCCGGGGGAGGAGCGACCCAATTTAGTTAAACTGGAGGGGGTGGATTGGAGGGAGGATTTCGAAAGGATCGTTGAAGTTTGGGAAGGGTTGAGGGCCGAAACGGGGCAATCGAATCTATGGATCGCGGGATTGGATACGATCATTGATTGGTACGGCGAGGACATATGCGAGAGGGTTTTCAACAAATTGGCATCGATAGCCCGAAGGGCGGATTCGATGCTCGTTGCCCAGCTCATGGCGGGCCATGGGGAATTGGCGACTAAGCTCGCCTCCATATCCGACATTCACCTGAGGCTGACCAGGGAGCACGGCTGCCTGCTGCTCTACGGGGTCAAGCCCCGGACCGGGCTATACGCCGTGGAGATGGACGCCTCCAGGGGATACCCGCTGCCGAGGCTGACGCCGATCGTATGATGGCATGGGGGGAGGCGCTTGGACGAGTTCGACTCGGCCCTGTTAGAGGCCGTTGACGAAACCCTGCTGCTATTGGGCGATAAGGTGAGGCGCGCCCTTTACTCGTATTTGAGGAAGCATCATGGCGTGGCGAGGGAGGAGATCCCTCGAAAACTAGATGCCTTCGATAATGGCTTGAGGAGCGTATTGGGGGAGGGGGCGGAGGTCCTCGGGAGGATGATCGCCCGGAGGCTCTACGGGAAGCTCGGGATCCCGTTCCAGGAAGGAGGGCATATGGGCCTGAAGGATTACGTCGAGCTAGCCAGGGGGCATGGATGACGCTCGGCGCATGGCCCGCCTGGGGCCCTATCCTATCAATACCTCCCTGCCCTCAATTATGGCCGTTATGAGCTTCCTCCTCGCGCCATCGACGAGCCTCCAGGCGGTGTTCCTGGAGACCCCCATCCTTTCCCCAGCGCCCTCGAAGGATAGCCCCTCCAAATCGACCAGCCTCATCGCCTCAACCTCGGCCGGATCCAAGCGGATTGGCTCCGCCCCCCCGCCGGGGATCGGCACAAGCCTATGGGCGAGCGGGCTCGAGGCTATCCTTATGGGCTTCGGGGGCCTCCCGATCCCGCGATGCCTATGCCTCCAGCACCATCCGGGCATATTTATGGGATTTATCACAAAATTTAAATACCTTCCCATTTCGTGATATATCCCCAAAGAGGTGATCGGGATGGGTTGGTGGTATAGGCGGGGATGGTGGTGCCCAAGGCATCCCTGGCCCCCCGCATGGGCGAGGGGTTGGTGGCATCCGGGCTGGTGGTATCCGGGCTGGTGGTATCCGGCGGATCCGAGCGAGGAGCTGAAGGCGTTGGAGGCCCTGAGGAGGGATCTGGAGGCGGAGCTATCGGATCTCTCCAAGCGCATCGAGGAGCTCAAGAGGACGGCCGAGGGAAAGGGATGAAAGTTTGGCATCCAAGCCCATGAGGGTCGTTGTTGCGACTGATGGCGAGAAGGGGCTTGAGGACAGCGTCGCGCATGAGTTCGGGCGATGCAAGACCTTCACGATAGTGAGCATCGAGGGGGGCGAGATCAGGGGCGTGGAGGTGGCGCGGAACCCCGGCGCATCGCTGAGCCATGGGAAGGGGCCGGTCGCGGCCAAGCATTTGGCGAATCTGGGCGCGGACATCGTGATCTCGGGCGAATTCGGCCCAGGCGCTTCAACGATGCTGGAGGAGCTCAAGATAAAGCGGGAATTGGTCAAACCGGGGCAGAGGGTCATCGATGCGCTGAAGGAAAAGGGCCTGATAAATCCATCCGAGCCTAGGGGGGGCTAAAATGGCCGCGCAACAGAGGAGATGGGGCAGGGGGTTCAGGGCCGGTCCTTGGCCCGGCGCGGGCCCCTTCAGCCATTTGCCCCCATGGCAGAGGCCCGGCTGGTTGTACGGAAGGAGCGCGCCCCCGTTTCAGGGATTTCCCTACGAGCAACAGCAGGCGCCACCCCGCCCGCAGTGGGGCATGCCCATGTACCGCTACGCGCGGCCCATTCAACCGGTTGGTTATCCAACGCCGCTCGTGCGGGCTCCGCCAACGCATGCGGACTGCGCTTATTTCAACGGCGGAACGTGCACCCTGAGGGGGATATCGGTACCCGCCAATGGAGCCGCTTGCCCAAGCTTCGCGCCCAAGGCCCCAGGCGGATCCCCGACATGGCCCTGAAGGGGCCGCCCGCAGCGGCCCGCCTATTTCCCTAACGGGCCCCCTTCGCCCCGATCCCCAATTTTTTTCTTGGCGATTTGGCCAAGACCACTTACCCGATGGGCCTCTCGAAATCGCATTAGTTAGGCCATAAATGGCTCCGGGGCCTATCCGCCTGCCCAAGCTCTTGGGGGCATTGTTTTATAAAATAACGCTATATGGATGGCGGATGCCCTGGGGGATCGGGCGATTGGAGGCGATGAGGGGTTTTTCGTCCGGAAAAAGGAGGTTCCTCATGCCGATAGCAATCCTCGCATCGGCCAAGGCCCTCGCGGCCTCCTTCATCCATTCATCCCTCGGCAAGGGGGGCTGGTTCTGGATGAGGGCGTGGGGGAGGGCCGGGCCCCCGGAGGGCAGCCTCGCCTATCTCTTCTGCGGCTTCGATAGCGGATGGTACGTTGACATAGCCAAGAACGGCTACGCCTATCCGAAATACGTATTCATGCCCGCATATCCGGCCCTGATAAGAGCGCTCGGGTCGATACTGGGGGATTATTGGTGGGCGGCCATATCGATAGCTTGGGCGTCGTCGTTCGCATCCCTCCCCCTATTCCAAGCGATAGCCGAGCGCTACATGGATAGGGTGGAGGCCATGTGGGCCACGCTCCTGATGGCGTCATTCCCCCACGTCTTCGCCTTCACCTCCCTAGCCTACTCCGAGCCGCTCTTCCTGCTCCTATGCCTTGGGGCTTGGCTATCATACCTGAGGGATGCGATGCCCCTCTCGGCCGCGGCCATGGGCATGGCGGCCCTCTCCAGGCCATATGGGGTCATGATCGCGATCCCAATCGCCCTCGACCTGCTCAAGAAGAGGGATTTCGGGAAGATGGCGTGGCTCTCCATCCCCCTCGGCTCCTTGGCCCTTTGGGGCCTCTTCTGCCATCTCTTCGCGGGCGATTGGATGGCCACGCTGACCCAGCAGGGATATTGGGCCAAGCTCGGCATGCCCTATGGCATCATCAGGACCTACCTATGGGGCGCCGTATTCGGCGGCGAGAGATCCCAATCGATCAATTATTACTTGATAGCTTTCGTAGCCATAATGGGGTATTTGGCCTTCTCCTCGGCGAGGGCCGATTGGAGGCTCGGCGCCTTCGCCTCCGCCGGCTATCTGGTCCTCTTGGCCATCGGGACGCTCCCCTCCCTCTCCAGGTTCATATCTTTCCTATTCCCGATCTGGCTCTCGATACGGATCAAGAGCCCAATCGCTGGCGCCGCGGCCTTGGCCATATCCCTCCCGTTCGGGCTCGCGCTTTGGCTGTGGTTCCTCCAGGGCTCTTTGATCGGATGAGGGATCGCGGCCCTGGGGTTGGGCGTGGTTTCGATAAGCTTTTTATTCATGCCCCGGGACCCGAGGGGCGATGCTCCCGATAAGGGATGAGAACCCCTCCAGGATATTCCCGCTGGTCAATTGGCTCATAATCGCGTCATGCGCCCTAGTATTCCTATGGGCGTTCTCCGGCGGGCAATATAGGTTCGAGAGGATCATCGAGGCATATGGGCTATCGCCATCCAGGGTGATGCGCGGGGCCGCGCTGCATACGTTCTTCACATCGATCTTCCTCCACGGGGATCTGATCCACCTGCTCGGGAACATGCTTTACTTGTATATATTTGGCGATAACGTCGAGGACATGTGCGGCCATCTTAGGTACGCGGCATTCTACCTCCTCTGCGGCGTATTCGCCTCGTTAGCTCATATCCTGACCAATTGGGGCTCGGCGATCCCGGCCATAGGGGCCTCGGGGGCCATCTCCGGGGTACTCGGCGCCTACGTGGTCCTCTTCCCCAAGGTGAGGATATTGACGGCGATACCCTTCGGGCCCTTCATAAGGGTCGCCTACGTCCCGGCGTACCTCGTAATAGGGCTATGGTTCGTATATCAATTCCTATTGGCGTTCTTCGCCGTTGGATCCGGGGTGGCCTATTGGGCCCACGTGGGCGGATTCCTATCGGGCCTCGCCTTGGCCAAGGTATTCGCCAAGAGGAGGCATCGCCATCCCCTCTATATCGAATGGATAATCTCCTGATGTCCCTCCCCGCCCCGCGGCGCGCCCGATGCATAAACCAATCCAATCGATCGGGATACGAAGGCCATGAAGGGGGGCATCAATATCAAATTCATCAACCAACCGACCCAGGGGATCCCCCCGATCGCAGAGAAGATCAATGATATGGCGAATATTGCGATGAGCCATATTATATAATTCCCCCACCCGACCCTCCCTATGATCCGGATTATCTCATCGAAGGCGAAAGCCTTGGCGAACTTCCCGGTCCTTATCATGTGCGCGATCCCCATCGCCGCCAGGATGGCGATCAAAAAGGCCGCGATGAGCCCTATGAGGAGCGAGATCCCGGCGAGCCCGATCATGGGCCAAGCGGCCCAATCGGGGCGGCCGAGCCCGAAGATCAATCGGCCCAGGTGCCTCAGCCCTCCCAGGGAAGCCAGGGCCCCGGCCGCGAATATCGCAATGGGTATGATCATATATATGGCGCAGGCCGCCAGGATCTTCAACCCCGAGAACCACAAATCCGCATAGCCCTCCAATTTCGGGGGCTCATTCGATTCGGGGGTTTTCGATATTATCCTCGAAGCGTAGCCCAGGACCACGAAGTTCAATATTGGTACGACTCCTAGTATGGCCAAGGCGATCCACCTCCCAATATCGCTGACCATCCTCTTCGAATATTCGAAGGAATCCTCGAGGTTCCCGCTCAAATCCAAGCCCAACGCCCAGAATTGAATGCCCGCGAGCGCTTAAAAGGTTTGGCCCGCGTAAGCGGCTCGGGGCGCGTCCAATCGCAATTATCCTTTCCCCAATCGGATATAAAAGGCCCCGCCCTCTAAAGCGATCCCATGCCCGGAGGGGGAGTGGGGAGGAAGATACCGAGGACAATGGCGACGCAGCATCCGGATAACGCATGCCTTTGCGGATGGGCGGGGGGCGAGATCATAGAGGGGGACGCGGAGGTCCAAGAGGCCTATCTCGCCTACAAGGAGTTCGGCTGCCAGGAGGTCATGTGGGATTCGGAGGGGAAGGACGTCGATACGCGGGTCGTGAGAAAGCTCCTATCGAAGTACGGGGAATACTTCAGGGAGCATAGGCTCGGGGAGGACGTATTCCTCACCTATAGGATCCCGAACCCTAGGATCGAGGGCGCGGAGAGGAAGATAGTTTGCGAAACGCTCCAGAACATCCCCGTCGCCTGCGATGTGGCATCGGCCTTCTATGGGGGGGAGGCGGTCCCGATATTCGAGGTAATCCTCCCGTTCACCAAGGAGGGGAGGGAGCTCATCTGGCTTCGGAATTATTATGAAAAATGCATAGCGGCTGATGGGGGCGTCGAGCTGAACGGGGCCATGAGGGCCGAGGATTGGCTAGGCCCCTTCAAGCCGAAGAGCATAGAGGTCATCCCGCTCGTGGAGGATTTCGATAGCCTCTTGGCGATAGATGGAATAGTGGCGGATTACATAAAGGCCTCGAGGCCGAGATACCTCAGGGCCTTCATAGCCAGATCCGATCCCGCGTTGAACTACGGCCTATTCTGCGCCGTCATATTGGCCAAGCTGGCGATTTGGAAGCTGAAGGCCCTCGAGGGGAGGACGGGCGTCCCAATATATCCAATCCTCGGCGTGGGCACGATGCCCTTCAGGGGGCACCTCTCCCCGGGGAACCTGGATAACTTCCTCCGGGAATATCGCGGGCTATCCACGGTCACCATACAATCCGCCTTGAGGTACGATTACCCCATCGAGGAGGCGAGGGGGGCCGTGGAGGCGCTGAACAAAAGGCTCCCGAACGGCGATCCGGATCCTATCCAGGTCGATCCGGCGGTCCTATCGTCCCTCCTGATGAAGCTTAGGTCCAGATACGCCAGAATCATAGAAAATCTCGCCCCGCTCATAAATAGCGTTGCCTCCTATGTCCCGAGGAGGAGGAGCAGGAAGCTCCACATAGGGTTGTTCGGGTATAGCAGGAGCGTTGGGGGCATATCCCTCCCGAGGGCGATACCATTCGCCTGCGCGCTTTATACGATCGGCGCCCCGCCGGAGGTCATAGGGGGGAGGGCCTTGGAGGATCTGAGCGACGCCGAGCTGGATGCGCTGCGCGGATTGTACGAGAACCTGGAGCGCGATCTCGAGGTGGCCGGGGGATACCTCTCCTGGCGGAACTTGGGCATGCTGGCGGAATTCCATCGGGATATCGCGAAGAGGGCGGGCATGAGCGCGGAGGCATTAAGGATCGCAATATCGGGGCTCTTGGAGGATATCGAGGCGATAGAGAACTTCGGGGTGAAGCTGGGCCAAAGCGGCTCGGCCCAGAGGAAGTACGAGAACTTCACGAATAGCTTCCTACTCTCGTATATGGAGGGGGAGGATTCTGAGGCGAGGGAGTTCCTATTGGAGGCGGCCAGGTTGAGGAGATGCTTGGGGTGAGGGCCAGGGGCATCGCGGGGCGAACGCGCCGCCCCTTGGAACGGCCCGCCCGCCATTATCCGATCACCCCGGGCGGGCCCGGCCCGGCACCGCAAGGCATTTATACCGAGGCCGGGGCCATTCGCTCCCGCCATACCATGGATCGAGCGAGGTGCGGATCAGATTGTCCGCTGGTTCGAACGCG
>Ga0078972_1004173_pt1 | contig 40711 bp, 37 predicted proteins | sample YelNatPaOPGAMG01_FD_67568 | JGI IMG/M metagenome (GOLD analysis project Ga0078972, IMG submission 67568) | Hot spring thermophilic microbial communities from Obsidian Pool, Yellowstone National Park, USA - OP-RAMG-01 (SPADES assembly) (version 2) | ecosystem: Environmental > Aquatic > Thermal...
GCGAAAGTTCGAGGGCTACTCGTATTGGTTAGCACAACCATTGATGGCAAGAAACGTATGGAGTTTTTGAATCGAGACTTTATCGCCGCGATCAATATAAGGAAATGTGCGGTGCTGGAGAAAAGACCTCCAGAGCTGACAAGAGGGAACTTTGTTGGACAATCACTTAAAGTCGAACCATATGAGAAAAAGGTGGAAGCAGTAGTCGATGGCCGGTCCAAAAAAACTGCGAGGCGTCTGCACGTTAGTTGGCGACGCCTTGTCTAGGGCGGCTTTCTCGCCACTACTGTAGTGTCAAGGTGATGCACCTTGACCAACCCATAAATGGTCTGCCCTTAACGAGTGGGAGCGTTATCGCGGCACTGGTGTCTGCGCTGCTTGGTTTGATTCTGACAAGATGGCTCTGCAAACGCGGAGAGCACGTCCCGTGCGTGACACTGGGCCTGCCGGACCTCACGGAGGACGGCCTTTTCCTTATTCCTGTTACCGCCGATGATCAACCCGGAAAACCCGTCTGTTGTCGAAAGAAAACCGAAGCCGATCGCTGTCACCGGTGCGTGGTGGCAGCAACTGGTCGACTGCTAGGATGGGTACTGGACCAGAGTGCGGCAGATGTACGCGCTCGCGTTCAAGTGGCGTCCGATGCCCAGCAACTCTGGAGAGAGACGTCGTTTGCTGAGCGGCGCCGAGTTCTACGTGCGCTCCGCAAAACAATTCTGGCGAATCGCGAGTCTATCCTGCAGGCTAGCGTGCTGGAAACCGGGAAAACGTTCGTCGATGCATATCTGGGCGAGCTACTCACGACGCTCGAGAAGATCCGCTGGCTTTTACGCGAAGGCGAGCGGGCATTGGCTCCCGAGTATCGCTCGGTCGGACCGCTCACCATGCATAAACGCGCCTGGGTGCAGTTCGAGCCACTGGGTGTCATTGCGGCGATTGCGCCGTGGAACTATCCATTCCACAACCTCATGAATCCGATATTAGCGGCCCTGTTTGCGGGCAATGCAATCGTCGTTAAGAGCAGCGAGTATAGCTCCTGGTGCTCTGTCTACTATGTCGAGCTTGTGCGGCATGTGCTTCGTGCTTGCAAGCATCCATCGGAACTGGTGCAGTTGGTCACTGGCGGCGCCAGCGCCGGCGAGGCGCTCGTTGTCGACAAGGGTGTTGCGAAAGTATTCTTCACGGGTTCGACGAGAGTCGGGCGTCAGGTGGCCATGGCAGCAGCCGAGCAACTGAAACCCTGTGTCCTGGAGCTCGGCGGTAAGGACGCTTTTATTGTCTGTGATGACGCGGATCTCGAGCAGGCACTTGATATTGCGATGCGCGGTGTTTTTCAAAACAGCGGCCAGAATTGTGTCGGGATCGAGCGCATCCTGGTGCAGCGCCCTAGCTACGAGCGTTTCGTTGCCGAGATGCAGGTGCGCGTGCAGTCGCTCCGTATCGGCGTCGATCTCGGTGCAATGACCATGGGCGAGGCCTCCCTGCGGGAACTCGAGTCACTGATCAACGACGCAGTGAAAGACGGCGCGCGACTCCTATGTGGCGGCAAGCGCGCAGGGCGCTCGTACTGGGAGCCAACGCTCTTGACTGACGTGCCCCTACACAGCCGAATCATGCAAAACGAAGTGTTCGGTCCTGTCATGATCATCATCCCCTTCGACGGTGATGCGGAGGCAATTCGGATCGTGAACGGTTCAGCGTACGGCCTCGGGAGCAGCGTCTTCTCTGCTGATCGCAAGCGTGCAGCGATGATTCGAAATAAGCTGCTCGTCGGAATGGTGAATGAGAATGATTTTGGCGTGAATTATTTATGCCAGTCGCTGCCCTTCGGAGGTACGAAAGATAGTGGTTCCGATCGATTTGCTGGTATTGAGGGGCTGCGCGCCTGCTGTCTTATGAAAAGTGTTACACAGGATCGGTTCTGGATGCTGCGCACTCGTATTCCAAAGCCGCTGCAGTATCCCGTACATCACGCAGCAGTAGACGTGATCGACGCCTTGATGCGCGTCATCTACATGGAAGATAGTATCTGGGGACGCGCTCTCGCGCTTCGGGATTTCATGCTTTCAGGGTTTCGATGTGCAACTTCGATAACGCGTGCTTCCGGGGCAGCAGGCATCGAGCACTAGTCGCGAACATCGTCACAAGCATATGCGATGCGCACGGGGCAGTAAATTGCCGCTCCTCAGCGACAGCATTCGCATAGTCTGGTCGTCGCGAGGGCGTTCAATAGCTAGGGCGCCTTCGATGCCTGCGCTCGTTTCGTGCTGCATTGCATCGCATCGCTCGACACAGCACTGCACTAGAGCGCACCATCACGCTCTGAGCATCGTCTGTCATCCTCCGGTACATGGACGGCCTGCAAGTCACTCTTCTTATGGGCATTCTCGGGCATCAGCGGGTAGCGCGGTCTTCGCAGGAGTTGCCACGTCGGCTGCAGTGCAACGGTCGGCAGGCAATTCACGTTGCCGATGTCACGTCGGTATCCACTGCAAAACGCCTTGTGCTAGGAATAGCAACCGTACTTGTGCCGCTGCGCATCACGAACAGCATCCTGGCGTACGCGTTTCATTGCAACCGAGAATTCGCCCGATCCGAACGAGCTCTACATACGCTTCCGTCTGGATAGTTGCTTGCCGCGCTCGCAATTGCACATGACGACCCGAGCGATGCAGTCGCTGCGCAAAAGCACTTGCGTCTGTTCCCAGTTGTGCCGGGGGCAGCTTTCAGCTTGACAGCTGCGTCTGCAGCGGCAACGACGACAACGACGGCGGCGGTGGCGTCGGCGGCTATCCGCACAGCCAGTACATCACGCCAGCGGCCGACGTGCAGTGCCGCCTCGACGGCAGCAAGCCACTAAAGCTATCCGGAGATTTTTGTTCCGAGCGGATATGGGCATCGCGCGAACAAAACTCTAGCTGTTCGGAGGCATGCCTCTTGCCATAGACCAGCTAACCGCTTTCAACTCGAGGTAGCGAAGCGTTCTTTGCTGATTTTCGTCCGTTGGAGGCGCATCAGTTGCACATCAAGGGCAGTCTGGCGTCGCGTTCTGCCCACAAAACCAAAATGCTCTGCGCGCACCAAACACGAGCACCAACAGCAACAGAGAACGATGATGGCAGGAGGTCGCGCCTCACTCGACCTCGCCCAGGTAGTCACGAATCTCGGCGGGTGTCAATGCCCGGAAACGACGTTCAGCGCCAACGACGCCGATCTCAATGTTATGCTCCATCATTTTTCCATCGAATCCTTCTTTCAAAGTGAGAATCGCCATGTGTATCGCATCCTCCAGCTCTACGTCGTCCTGATAGCGCTTTTCCAAAAAAGTTTTCGCGTTCACCATGTTTTTGCCGATCGCCGTTGCTTTCCAGAAAAAGAAGCTACCACTAGGATCCACTTGAGCTAGTTGTGGGCCTTCCTCGTCGTGACCGGCGATCAGCATGCTCATGCCGAAGGGACGCACCCCGCCCGACTGCGTGAACTCCTGCATCACAGTGGCCACCTCGCGAACCAGTTGGTGAACCGGTATCGACTCGCGGTACACTTGATAATATTTCTGTGCAGCGTTGCGAGCTTTCTTGACCATGATCCGATAATCTGGTCCCATTCCAGCATATACCGCTCCAATCTCGGCAGTGATTGCCTCTACCTTTCGAATGGTTCGCGCATCCGCGAGCGCCGAAGGCAGTCGCTTCTCCGTGGCGATAACGCAACCGTTTTTTGCGCGAATACCAAGCGCAGTAGCACCCGCTTGCACCGCTTTTAGTGCATACTCAAGTTGATTCAACTTCCCCGACGATGAAAAGACCGTCAGAGAAAACGACGACGCAGAGTCTGCCATCCTGCTGAACTCCGGTGTAGCTGCGTAGAGCACCTCGCACCGGCGCTGTCCTATTCGCAGCTGCGGCCGGTACCGCCGCTGGCGTGGCTTGCCCGAGCCCGCGTTGCCGGCTGCGACTCGTGAACGTCAGCGTGGTAGCGCTGTCGTATAACAGGTCGACGAGGACGCTTCAGCAGGGAATAAGCAGTTACTGCACATGCCACGAGACCGAGCTCGACGTTTAGCACGGGTAGAGCGTCGGGCGCTCCTGCTCGCTGAGCGGCGAAAACGACGTCGTGAAGCGAAAGCTCGCCGAAAACAGCGCGCTTTGCAGGGCGAGGAGCCGCTGCAACGCCCGCGAACACTCGAGTCCACCAGGGTGTACAGGCCTGAGCTGGACTGGGAACAGGAGCCGCCGTTTGGTGAAGAGGCCATTCGAGCTGTTTTGCGGGGTGAGCGGAGACCTCGTGTGCTGCTTACAACGAGCGTGCAGCCGACGGGAAGGCAGATCTACGACTTGATCGGTGACCTCTTGTTTCTCTTCCCAGGTTCCGTGTACCGAGAGAGGGACCAGCGAACGCTAGAAGAGCTCTGTAAAGCCGGTATCGACCAAGGGTTTACGGATTTGTGGGTTATCGTTCAGGGAAAGGGTTTATCGTTGCGGTATCTGCAACATGTGCGCCTACCGGATGGCCCAGTATATCTGTATCGGTTGTCCTCGGTGGTTTGCAGTGAATCGATTCCGCATCGAGGCACGCCGACACCTTTACCTGTGGAAGTGGTGACATGTAACTTTCAGACGAATCTCGGACGACACATTGAGCGCAGCTTGAGCGCACTGTTTCCGCACGAGGGAACACCGCAAAGTCGCCAGGTTGTGCTCGTTCGTAATCAACGTGACTATATCTTTCTCCGCTTCTACCGTTACATCTTTGAGGCGTCGCGGGATCCAGAAGCTGCCGAGCGGGTTCGTGTGCGCACTCAGGAACTAGGCCCACGCTTTACGCTGAAGCTTCTCTCTGTTCGCTATCCAATTGATCGATCAAGAGTCGCGTTTTCCTGGCGTCGGAGCCGCGTCGTCAATACCGGGAAACGAGTGTTTGCACTGTGAGGCAAGCATCGGTGAATTCGGGAGCTGAATCAAGAGAGCGCTGCTGCTGATGATGATCATGCTCCGCGATTAGATAGTGTCATGGTCTGGGCGGGGGCTTTTCAATCCTCGAAAAAGCATTTGCTATGGTCATGGCCCACGTTTTGTCGTCTCTGGTACCCAGCGAATACATGTGGCGGATGCTGGACGTAAGGATTCAGCGACAGAGCCCCGCACATGGGACACAACTTACGTTGCTGATGACCTCGACCATCACCGTGAACGACTCGACAGGCCTGGACTGGGACATCCGCAGGCTCAGGCGATCTCGAATCAGAGCGGCTTGGAAGAGTTTCTTGGCACCGAAGACGACATCACTGTAGACTGAGCATGATGCGAACGCGATTGCTTCTGTCTCCAAAAAGGGCATAAAGGCGTTGTCCGTACCCCGTGGGATAGCACGTGATCATTGCAAGCTCAGTTCGATCAGTATGTGCGCGAACAGGAATCATATGCTGGTGCGTTCTCTGCACCCCATTCGATCATACGCTGTCCGGTGTGGAGGGCTCCCGCACCCCGGCCTGTTTGGCGTCCACACTCGTGATCCGAGTGGCATTCTCAGGTGCGACTAACGCATCGCACCGTTGCAAAGTACCCAATGAAGAGCGCCGAGCGGTCATCCGCCCAGGTTCACAAGAAGCGAACCCTGGACCTATCCGAAGCGTCATCGCTGATTGCTCTGTGAAAGGCGTATAGTCCTTCCGCGTACCATGCCGCGTGATGCTGCCTTCAGTATCGTGAACTGAGGGCAGCGAGAATGCTCTCGAAAACAGCGCGGTGTATTCGCGCCGCTGAAGCGCTGCCTGGACATGCCAGCAATCACCGAAGCGTCTCAACCATTCACTGTGGACCGAGAGAGTCGGGATTGTTGTTGGACACTGACGCTGGGTAGCGTCGGCAGGCACCAGAGGACCGGGAGCACCAACGCCATGACGATGGAACCATCCGGCTGGAGCGAGCCAAAGACTGCTACCTTGCGTTCTTGTTCGGATGCCAGACAGCATGGGAGCTGCTGGAGCGCAAGCAGCCATCGCGTATATCTCTGCGCCTGGCCGATGTCCTCTGTACCCCGAGACCATCACTGCGAAAACAAATGAGCGAGCCCAATGGAATTCGGGTATACGAAAAACGGTGCGGGATGGTGTCAACGGCGACGTCGAAAGCAACAGGGGCTTCTTCTTCTGCATAGCCTTCTACGCTTCTGAGGCACTGTATTCGATGCAGCGCCCTCATTCGAAATTGCACGAGGCAGTCAGCGCTGCATCTTCACCAGAGAGTACAGCAGCTGGCGCGGTAGCGTTACGGATAGGCGTTCCTGGAATGCGGCTGCTCCAGCGGTTTCTCCTGGAGTCGCCCGCAAACGCCACTTTGCAAGACGCAAGCGTCAGTGGAACATGCGGTAGCTTTTCCAATGCTGCTGTCGGAACTAGATCTGAGGCACTCAGATCATACAAGTCCATAAAAATATTTTTTCGAAAGCATTGTATACTCGTACAGGGGCACCCTTTCTGGGTATGAACAGGGCATCTACCGGACGCCTCTGTGCAAACGTTTGCAATCTCGACGCAGGCAGATCCCAAGTCCTGCAACACTTTCTACTGAAGAAGCAAACCACGCAGGTCTGAGTCCCACTTGTCCATAGTTCGTCTTATGCGCACCCTGCATACTGTGTACAGGGCACGACACCGTTTGCGACTGCAACGACGATACTACAGACGTGTTGTGTGTCTTGGGCGCGCGTGGACAAGTCGCTTTCGTTCTGCTGCAGACGGGCAGCTGCTTCTACAGCCAAGATACGGACCCTATACCCGTATAAGAATAAAATAGAACGAGTCCGCTAACTTGGACCTACACGCTAAACACACCGTCGCTTCACAGCATCATGAACAGCAAACTGCGCGGCCCGTACCCGTGAACGTTTTCTTTTGCTTCTCGTGGATCCGGCTATGAATGTGGGCGGGCTCTGCTGTCCCTCCAAGTCAGTTGGCGGCAGTGGAAGGATATCAACAATGTCCTTCGAGTCCCGAGTTCGCTGCATCCTGCTGTTTCCTACGCATTGCATGCAGATGCTGAAGCCTCTACCGACGCTTCATGTGCCATTTCCACCGTTTTTGTATGCGGTCACGGAGCGCGCTCCGTAGCAGCGAGCCTTGACTGGAGTCAGGTCTTTGCATATCTCCACCATATATCCGTTTCCAAGCGCAGCCCAGTGGCGCGTGAACGCATGCTTCATTGCGTAGGGTATGCCAGTGACTGCCACACAAGTCTCCCGTAGATGCCATGCTTCATTGTCGTGCCTAGTACCGTACGCTATGATCACGAGCTGCTGATGAAGGTGCAAGCGCACGTCCAGCGATTCGACAGAGGGTTTGTAAAACGTCAAATTGTTCATAATGAGAAATGAACCGGGGGGAAATCCGCAGACCGGAGAACAAGTCGAGAACTTTGGATCCATTGATGCTCCGTTTGTGCAAAACAGAGCCACACGCGCCACTTTGGTCGATCGATGCGATCACTCAAGTCCTAGTTCAGGAGAATTTGTCATGCAAACAGAAGATACGGTAGCTTCTCGGAGCATTTCCAGTGACAAGTGTGATGCTCCAGTGCAACGCCGTTTCGTCGATCGCGACAGAGAAGGGGGGGTTCTTTCTTTCTAACGGAATCGATAGGATGACGTGACAGGTTCAGCAAACTCTCGGTATGACATCTTGAACAAGAAGCCAATGAGCGCTATCGAGTATGTTTCGCAGTCCATTCCGCTTTACGACATGTGGCGACCAAGACTTGCCTCGAAACGGATAGAGAGGAACCTTGAAGAATACCCGATTCTAGTATGCTTTATGTACAGAAACGAGAAGCGTAGAGACATGTGCTTCTGAAAGCGTAAGCACTCATGGCTATCCATTGAATTTCCAAGCTATCTAGATAAAAAAAGTTCGGAAAACAAGTCGACAGCCACGAACTGGCCGAGCTGTTCAGCGCTCCATTTCAGTCCGAAACAGAGCGTCGCTGACTGCACTGATCAGAGGCCGTTTGGGCTGAAGCACGCTCACAACGCTCTCGCTCGCTCTGTGCTCAATTAATCTCTTGGATACTCTCTGATCAATGGTCTCAGAGTCCATTCTGGGACCCCTAACGTACCACGAGCGAGCGCTACAGTACACTGCGGAATCACTGGACCATGAGTAGCTCGGCTGCGCCTGCCGGCTCTGACGAAGCGGTGGACGGCGCTTTTCCGAGCGTCTCTTTCCTCGCCCTCTGTGAGTCCGTGGCAGAGTTTGGCTATGTTGCGTTGCGAGATCTGGTGGAGTTCCTCACAGAAAGGCGTCCGAACGAAACAGACGCCGCTGCGAACAACGTGCTCGTTATAGAGACGTCCCAACGCGAGCGACACCGTCTTCTTCGCCTCCTGACGCTTTGCCGCTGGCTTCACCACAACTTTGCAACGATGCGTACTGCACAGCGTTGTGTGATAACAGCGGAGTGGCTCGCTAACCGCTACGAACGTGCCGGTGCCGACGTACTCTGGTCACTCTATCAACAAACCCGCTCGGAGCCGCTTTTCGCCTCTGCTCTGGACATACACGCAGCGGCTACAGTTTCGACGACAAGCAGCTATGATCGTCTGCCGTTGGTGCTCCATAGGCTACGGACGGGCAATGTGCAAGCACTAGCTGTGCCTGCCATTCAAGTCCTAGGCTACCGGACGTACCTGCTGCTCCGAACGGCATCCGCAACCATGCATGTGCGTTTACGTTTCCATCGTGACTTTGAACGGAATAATCGTCAAGCACTGGTACGGATTTCGGATCAATCCATGCCGGGGTGGGAGGCGCTGGTCGGGCTTCGACCCCAGCGTATGACGGTGGCGTTGCCGACCTGGAGCGCCAACGCTCCGCAGTCAACGGACTGGGACTGGTTCATCTGGAAGCTAACCCTGGATCAAGGTACAGCGTATGCTGCTCTGGCAGCACGTATTCTGGAAGAACGCTATCAGCTGTTGTGCCGGAAGCAGCAACTTTCAGATATGCTATCAAAGACGCGCTACTTTATCGGGTGCTTGGTTTCGTGCATCTCAGTTGAACTGTATGAACCGTTGCGCATCGCATCATTGGCAAAGTCTGTAGAGGTGCTTTCTAACACGAACTCGAGACAGAAAGCGTCACCATTGGGGGGTACAGCAACCTCGTCGACATCTGCGACGATTAGGGTCCAGAGACTGGACGCTTCACCGGGCCGCTTTCGAATCCTGTACTGGCCTAGCGCCGTCAAACCGCCGAATGCGGATGCTTTCGTTATGGCGGAGAATCGCTGGTGGTACGGAATCACCCTGCAATGTACGCACCTGACGGTACCGCCGACGCCGGAGTGGCTCTGGGATCCAAGCCTCCGTCTCCAGGTACCGCTCTATGGCTATGTGCGCGTCGAACATCAACCGCCGTTGCCAGTGCACAAATGCATACCTCACGAGGTATGCTCCGAAGGCGATGGTGTTGCGCTTGTGGCTGCGGCGCGTCGAGCGCGTTCAACGGCACTTTTGCAGGCGCTTGTTTCCGAACGATCCATCTTTGGAGTCGTGCATCACCTGCATCCCACTGTCGTGCGCCTTGTTCCTCGTGGAGACAGCGGGATTGCCCTCCGGTTACAAGTCCATGAGCCGGACGGTCTCGTGGCGCTGAGCATAGACGGTGGATCTGTTCTGGAACAGATTCGCAATCTGAGAAGTTTTATGGAGCCGGCGATGCCGGCCTGGTTACGTCCGGAAACCTGGCCCGTGTGGTTGCCGATCCCCGAACAGCGTCGTCGAGTGCACAGTCGACTCGAGGCCCTGTATCATGCTGCGCTGCACGATCAGGTGTGGGTTGTCGCGCAGCTACATAAGCAGGTGCCATTTCTCGTGTATCTCTTGCCCGAGGCGACTCGTTCACAACTGGCTCTCAAACTCACTTCCGGATCCTATTTTGTCCCGGTCCATAGGGTGCTTGCAGCGCTGCTCGAGCACGACACTGCAGAAACGGTGCGTGCGAAAAGCATCCGCATAATGGCTTACGTTGTCGATACGCTTCGACGCTTAGAGTTCCTAACCACAACGCTGCTAGAGCAAGGAGTACTAGCCAATACCGTCGCTATAGACAGCACGACCTGGTCTGGGGCGTTGGCCTTGGTTCGAGGTCACGTTGACCGTCTCTCCGTACCGGTTTCGCTCAAGTCATTGGATGTCCTGGAAATCCAAGCGAGCTGGTTACATCTCGAGGTAGCTTCCCTGAAACGATCTCCCTGGAGTCTGGAGGTCGATATTGCCCCCGATTTGTTTGATTGTTGTCTTGATACCTCGGCCGTTGACGGCGAATACCTCGATGTGCGGATGATCGTGACGGAGTCGCCGGTCAGCTCGCCTGGTGCTGGGTCCTCCGCTCAGGTGCCTGCACAGGCACAGCGCTCGGCAACAGTGGCAGATCCAGAACGAAGACGTCACCTGGTCTTGCAGTATCCACAGGCAACTGCAGCATATGTGCAGCGCTCACGCTGGGACCTAACTCGAGCCGCAAAGATGGCGATGCTGTTGCGAGACTCGAGTCTCCAGCGCATGCCGATCCGCCGAACTGGGAGCTTCTCCCGTCTGGAGCGCTTATGTCCGGCACGGTTTTTGGTTCGGCTCGGCACTGAGGTGCAACTTGTCATAACGTACCGCTGTGATACCCAACCACACGGTTACATGGTAGCGTTTCGTCACTCGCGCAGTGCACCAGAGTTTGCGATTCGCATTGTGGAGCAGGTGTTGAACGCGCAGCCTTGCTATACCGTGCTCTATGGGCTGTTGGAGCGAACCCTGCCGCTAGCGCTGGCGGCAGCGGCAGCTTTTCACGGACTCGCGGCACGCTATCGGTTTCTGTCGGCCTTGCGACTCCGGGTGGCCTTTGTTGCTGGTAACGCTTCGAATCGGTCAGCGTCAACGGCCCATTATGTGTTAGAGCTCGACGCAAAAGAGGGCAACGGCCTTGTTCGGATCACCGATGTTGGAGCGCAGGCCGCCCGAAGCTCAGGCGCAGCGCCTGTTGCCCCGTTACCGCACTGGCGGCACGTCTCCGATACCTGGACGCAGCGTACAGGAACAAGCTCTGATGCCTCCAGCTTCAGGGTGCCGCTCGGTGAGCTAGAGCAAGTGCTTAGGATGCTGCTACCAACAAGCACCCTAGTGTGAGGATCGTCGGCGCAAAACGCTTTCGTCTGGATGCGAACATGCGACAGATCCGTTTTCCTTGGCGAGATGTCGCTCTCGGGAGACTCGTGCTCGGTAGCAAACCTGCGCGGAGTATCGAGTGCACAAGGCGCGTTGGCCGACGCTCTCTCTCTCTCTCTCTCTGGGTGTCCCCCGACAGCGGCAGTGTGTGGAGCGATAGAGAACGCGTTCTCCACATGCGTTTTCAGCGACCAAAGCTGTCTTCGACGCAGCGTCGCGCTCAGGAATAGGCAAACGAATCTCGTGCTCCGCTGAAGAATACAAGCGCCCGATGCCACCGAGGTTGCTGGATGCGTAGACCTCTGGGAAGTCTGCACATGACACCAGCACACGCACTATCATGCGTTGTTGTAAAACGCGAAAAAAGATACTCGGGTGCACGTTACCGCCCGAATAGCATCCACGTGCCAGTGAGGCTTCGACAAACCCGTCACGTTACTCTTTTGCGGCTAGCGGCTATTCTTCCAAGGCCTGCGCTCGCTCACAGACCAGATAGCACCGAAAACGCTGCAACTGTGCCCGCTGGTACTGCTCAGCGCAACAGCTCCTCGACGAACAGCCTGCTAGACAAGGTGCAAGCCTGGAAGCAGGTTCACAGCGCTCGCCACGCATTCGAGGCAGACCTTGAGTGTCAAGTGGTCATGAGGTCGTCACGCAGTGCATGCGTCACGTGGAAGGTACAGTTTCCCGTACCCTGACCTGCCGTACAATCCCAAACTTGCGTCACACCCAAGACGAGGACTCTTCCATATACTGCAGCTTCAGACGCTGCTCTATCGCATCACAGCGCAACCCGCAGCACTTGATTGAAATACATAACCTATCATTGCCCTGCCACTGGTGTCTGCCGGGGAACCCTTCGGGCTTTGACGCTGCGGTGCGCAGCAGCGTGCGGCACATTCGGCGTCGCATGACGCTGTCGCAGCGTATCGAGTCCAGGCTTGGGTAGACGTGCGAGCGTGCTATTCCAGGACTACGTAGGAAAGGCGTAAACTCCAGCGTTGGGGCAGCGTTATATTTCGTGAGGATCCGCTATCTCTTCCCTTGTTTCTGAGATCAGTCGTACACGCGTAGTGGTCTGGTCAGTTTCAGTGGTCTCAGACTCACTCTGAACGTAGCGGAGCGCGGCTCTAGAGTACCCAGAGCTTGGCGCTGCATCTGGAGTCTGTTCAGTGCTCATCCAGGTCAATGACGAGAGTCGCCAGTCCGACACGACATGTTAGGCAGCAGGATGCTGCAACTGTCCTGAAAAAATCGCAGAAGCGCAAGCTTGGCGCCGCTATGAGCAAATTAAAGCAGGCTCAAGCTGTGCAGAGCTCAGCGAAAGTGCAGAGGGACGCGTTGGATGACCCGAGCGCCAACGTCATGCTGCTGTTCGAGGAGCTTCGGCAAAAGGCAACGCCGCTGGAACGGAAGCAGCACCTGATCGACCAAGTGCTTGCTCAGCTTGAGCCGAAACTGGGCCTGTACGCACGTCGACACGATATCTCCCGAGTGGTGGAGATTGCCCTCAAGCACGGATCGAGCGAGCAGCGGAGTCGCATCTGGAACGCACTAGAGCCCAGCCTGCAACGCCTACCCGAAACACGATACGGTCGGCACGTTGTCCAGGCGCTGTTCCAGTATGCGACTGGGGAGCAGCGACGAGCGTTAATCGCTGCCCTGCGCGAGACACTTGTTCGGCTGGCCATGACGCAGGACGGCGCAGACTGGGTGGACCACGTCTACCAAACCATAGCCAATGGACGCGAAAGAACCTCTATGCTCATGCACATGCTGCTTGAACGGGACCGGGGATTGCACCAACTTTTGGTCGGATCCCGCGATCAAGAAGTGCGCGGCGGGGATAACGCACTTGATCAACTTCTTGGGTACGTGGAAGAGCCGTTCCATCAGAGACTTGTGGCGTGCTGTCGTCGGCAGGTGGAACAAATACTGGACAAGCCACGGGCACTATCCAATGCCCTCGTCCATGATTTAATATGGACGATGCTCTCTTCGTCGCGAGTGCCATTATCGGAGAAACAGGAGCTGGGCCAGGAACTCGCCTCACGGGCGCTCTATCTTTATCACACCAATAACGGGAGTCTTGCGCTCATGCAAATGGTTCAACTGGGCGACGCGAAGTTGCGGAAAGAGTGTGCGAAATCATTTCGCGAAGTTCTGTCCGAGGTCTGGACCAACAAGTACGGCCATAGGGTTATTCTGACGCTCTTGGCCTGGACAGATGATACGGTCATGTTGAGCAAGACACTCATTCGCCCAATGATACCCTATTTCGATGCGCTTTTTGCTGCCGCGCAAAACAGCGGCACTCCGGCTTTGATTTACGCGCATGTAGCTTTGCTTTTTCTTTTAGCCGGTGAGCCAACTCGCTATTTCCATCCCGTATTCTATAGGATGGTTTGGAATCCATATAGAAGCGATCAAGAGGTACACCGCCCAAAGAAGGACCCTCAAACCCGACGAGAAGAGATGTTGGCGGTCATCGCCCCGGCGCTATTCCAACTGGTTCACACGTACGGCTTGAGTCTGCTCTGTGACTATAGGAACTCACCCCGCATGGGCGCGCTGTGTATAGAAGTGTGCAAGCATTGGCAACAGCACGGTGAAACGGAACGGATTCGAGAATGGTTCCAGCATATACTACGCGAGGCTCCGTGGAACGCGAGCGATGCCCATACCCAGCGGCAACGACACGAGTTTCTGCACCAGGTACTGGTGCTCTCGAAACTGTTTCCCGAGCAGATATTTCCGCCCTTGAAAGCACATGCATCGCAGCTTGCCGAACTCGTGAACACGAACGAACGGGCAGCACGTTTGCACGGTGCACTGCAGTCTTCGTGAAGCAATGGGTATGCGAGCTTCTACTGACACCTGTGTGTACGTGTCTGTTTGTGAACGTTCCCCAGAGAGTTTACTGCGCTATTTCAGGTTAGCGCCCGTGGATGCTCTTCGTCGAGGCGTGCTCTGCACATGCTGCTCGCATCACGAGCGTGCGCTTTTCAAGCTCTTTTGCATCCGGAGATTTTGAATCATGCAAAAGGTTTTCCAGGAACCGCCAACAAATGGATTGACTTGATCACAGAGGTCAATGTGATGCTCGTGAACACGATCACCTACCCGTGCGGCGGATTCGCGTAGACCATCCGCCTCACTGGTGACGTCATCAGGGCGTTTCGCACTCCATAGCGGCTTTTCTTCGGCATGCCCTGGGTAGATACGCGCAACTGGAACCACCTGATGCTGCCGTCGATATAGATGCGAATGTTGGCATAGCCTAAATCATCGCAAATACTGGTTCGTACTCGTGCTCAGTGCAGAGCAAGAGCGTGCTCATGGGTGAGTGCCCTCTCTCTCACACGCACACAAATCCAGGAAGAAAGCATGACAACGTCACAACAACGAACGAATCGGGTGTCCTACGCGATCGATCCGGGTTTGCCCCAGTCTATCCAGTCAGGGAATCCATAGTTGGCGCAAGAAATCGATCCTAGTGTGTGTGATTCCATCATGACAAATTGCCTTCATGGAGCAACCGTCATCGATACAGGGATCCTGGCATGGTGTATTCGGCACGGAACGCTCAGTTTCCGCCGCTCTGTTTGTGCCGCAAGATCCAGCCTCATGCCTATGTATGCGCGGGAACGAGCACTGCAGCCACGACTGCTGGTTTCCGCCAATATGCGATACCGATCAAACCACCGCACGACAGAGTGCATCATCACGGTAATCTGTGTTCTTATCGCAGTAGCGGTAGCGTCCGCCTCGAGAGGCGCGGCGGACACCCCTGGTGCCAAAGTCAGCTATCGATAGCGTACAGCACGCGGCAGTCGCGGGGCGGGAGCGCTTCATCGCTTGCTACCCCAGCAAGCGAACTAGCGCGGTTTGCCTGTGCATTGCCTCTAAGTAATTAACTTGGTCCATCGGGTTCGCGAGCCGCCATCTGCAGACGAGAAAACTGCACCGCTCGCTCAATGCTGGTCAGATCTACAAAACCACAAACCATCGAGGGTAATATATTCATTCGACTTGGACTTTCATAGGCGCCATTAGGTTGCTCGCTTCTCCCGCGTTCCTCGGTAGTCGTGCCGACCACAACTGGCAGAAGCGGCGCTGAATTGGATTCAAGAATTTCCAGAGCCCGCACAAGTGGTTCCTCTAGCGAGATGCTTTCGAAATCAGTCGAGCAAATCTCACCCAGAGTGATGCCCTGCAGAGCGCCGAACTCGCTCTTGGCCCGAAGTAAATCCCGAACGGTAACGAGCCCCTGAATCTGTTCCACCGGCATTGTGGTCGTCACTAGAATGCACCCGTGCTCCAGCGGTCGGAAGCGTTCCAGTGCAACCGACACGCTGCATTGCGCATCGAGGAAGACCGGTTTGAGCGGTGAGAGTCCATCGCGCACGCTGAGGCAAGCTGCCACGGAGCGAAACTCGGCATCTGGACGCAGCCCCAGGTAGAGCGGCGAAGGGCCTTCGTTTCGCTTCGTTGCATAGGCGGATGGAGAAGCTCGGGCCTGTTGCCTGGTATCATCCGCGATCCAGGTGCTGACGCCGACACCCGCCATTAAAGGCAGAATGATACGATAGTCTCGGGTCATCTCGAACAGCAGCAAGCACCCGGTGAGTGGTGCACGAAACATTCCCGCTAGGACTGCCGCCATGCCAACCATGGCATACGCTGGAGGCCCCGCAATCGGGATCGAACCGGACAGTGCAGTGGCCGTTGTTGCACCCAAAGTCTTGAAGACAATCGCAAGGAGCGCGTTGCCCGCGCATTCGATGGATTTGCAGTAGAGGGCCCCCAGATTCGCACCAACGAAGAGAGCGGGCGCAAAAGTCCCGCCCACAAGGCCACTGCCGAGACTCGCGGCAGTCATGAGGGGCTTCAGGAACAGCAAGCCAGCCAGGAGCGGAATGCTGAAATTCGTATCCGCTAACAGAGCGTCCAGCATGTCGTAGCCAAAAAAGAGAATCTGCGGAAAGACGAAGCCAACCATGCCGTTGAGGAGACCACCACAAAGCGGTCGCCAGGCAACGGGAATCCGTCGCAATCCTGTGCATTGGTAAAGGTTTTGACCCAGCAGGAGCGCTTTCCGAAACCCGAGGCTCGCCAGCCCCGCCAAAAATCCCAATCCCAGATAAAGTGGAAGCTCGAGCAACGGATTCCGCAGGTCATAGTTCGGTATCGAGAAAGCCGGGCGCTCGCCGAGACCCAGTCTCGCAACGAGCGAGCTCAACGCCGACGCCACGAGCAAAGCCGGCGTTGTACTTGCCCCAGTGCCAGATTCAGTGTGATTCCCGCCCGCTCGCTGCGCGATTTCGTTCGCGAAGAGTACCCCGGCGAACGGAGCGTTGAAACCTGCCGCAACGCCCGCTGCACATCCACAAGCGAAAAGCTGACGCAGTCGCTCACTAGAGAGCCGCCATTGTAGTCTTTCACTCGCCCATTGCGGAATGAGACGCGCCACTGATGCCCCGATTTCCACAGAGGGGCCTTCTGGACCCAGCGAACATCCGCTCCCGAGCGTGAACACAGCCGCTATGGCTTTAACAATTGCACCGGCGCTCTGGAACCGTTCATTCTTCTCTATGGATCGAAGCATGGCCTCAATACCTCCGTCTAGCGCTCCGAATCTTAGTTTCAGGAAGCTGACACAAGCACCACCCATGGTAGGCACCGCGATCAAGTTCAAGGACCCGACAAACGGTAGCAGTGCGCCGGCCACCGTGTCACCGTACCCAAAATCCGACACGCCACGAATCGCGGTCTTGAAGAGTGTCACACCAAGGCCAGTACCTGCGCCGACGAGCGCCGCGAGCACCAGCAAAACACCGCTGTCTGGAGACTGTAGCCATTGACGGCGTTTGGCGGCAGCGCGTAACCACGCCTCGACGTCACCCGGAAACAGTGCTTTCGGGGCTTGACTGCGGCTGGGCGTCAAGGAACTCTGGCAAAGCACTTGACGGCGAAGTGCGCGTTTCTGCCGTTTGACTCTGGCTTCTGGCTTGCGTTTGGAACGGGTCCCAGGCCGTACCGGCTGGGGCAGAAACGCCACCGGAGGCAGCATGCATCACCGGCGGCGTCGCTGTGCCCTGGACGGTGCCTCAGCGAACGACGACAAAAGCTGCCGCTTTGCCGTACTGCGAGTGCCCCGCAGCGCTGGCCTCAAGCAGCTGGCAAGCGAACAGGCAGACGTTTGCAAGCTCAGCGCAAAGACTTGTCGCTGCAACACCGTTGTCGGCAAGCAGGATAGGGATGGTGTGTGATCCAGTGTGCCCGATGGTGTTGCCGGTGAAATTGGATATATCTTTCTAAACTGGTCAGTTGCGGTGTTCATGTCTTCGATGAAACGGAATAGATCTGTAAATCTCGGACACGTAGGATGATGGCACTGGCAGTGAAATTGGATCTATCTCCTCCAACCGGCCATGAATGGTCGCAGCGTCGATGCTCGACATTGCTGTGCTGCAGTCCACGAGTGGAACGAGCATATCATACCGTATGCGGACACCTCTAGCCCGATACAAATCTAGTACGACTCTTGAATGCGTAGCTCCAAGCTATGGGTACTTGGTGACGGGATCGCATTTGGTTCGTTCGTCGCTTCACGTATCAATCTGAGTCGACGCTGGCTGGACCTGCATGCACACGATTGGCGCAGGTGGACAAATCTGGGTCCAAAATGCACAAACCTGGCCTGAATATAACCCGAGTTGCATGCAAGCATCACGATTCTAGACGTTCGGGGGCTCCAGCGCCTCGAAACTCGAAACGTTGTCCAAGGTGCGCTTCAATGATGAGTAAGCAGTGGAGCGTAGTCCAATATCTGCACGGTCGCCAGATCGATCTGAGCTCTACGCTCAACGAGAAGGCTAGTCGGGAACGAATGGAATCCAGAAACATCTGTAGAGGGAAGGGTGAAGGTCCTTTCTCTGGTTGTCGACAACGATCACGTATCCGGGTGTACTCGGAATGGAACGCTAACCCGACACCTTGCACCCTACCGTGCCTTGGTGCTGTTTTCGTGCGTGTTCAAGGGACGAACCCGGTTCCCTGAAGGTAGCACTCGTTACGATGCCGACTTGGGTTGCAACAGTGATGGTTTGGTTCGTGATGGCGGTCGTTGAATAACAACCTACAATGCCAGAGCCTCTGACCTGAGTTGCTGAGGCCATCGGCCGCGTGCCAGTGGCAGCGCCCACCGATTAAAAAGGATGCATATGGTGCATGCTTCCGAAGCAGAAAATACATCAGCGCTCTGCGCATTTCGCTCTAGAAAACGTCACACAACGATAAACTTCGTCGCGGATGCTTTACGAGATGCACCGTACCAACCCAGTCGCTGCGCGAGACGCCCTGTAATGACCAGGAGTGCACTGCTGGCACCGCTGCAGGCAGAGCGCCGGGCTCCGTTCTAAAGCGGTGGCGGCATTGAGCGGTCAAACCGACCACGCAGAGGACCTATGAAGCCTGTAAATCCAACTGGATCGCCATGCTTGCAGTGCATACTTGCACCCGTATGAGCCGGAGACCTCGACCTCGCAAGCTCTTGCGAATCCATTCGAACCAGTTTGCAGCGCTGCAGAACACGAACAATATGTCTTTCGTTGGGCATGAGTTCAAAACCGCCCAAGCGCTTGCGTAACCATTCCTGCCTATTTGCGACGCTGCAGAAATTGAAGGATACGTTTTTCCTTGGACGAGTGCGAGAGAGCCTCAGCCTGGGGCGCCTCGTTCGCTGCGGCCTCTCTGGTAGCCTCCGGCAGCTGGGCTGTGTAGCGAAATGTCAGCGAGATACGATCACTTCGAGGGACACCCTCATCGGCATTCCTTTCGGCTATGCCGTGCAGATACGAAGTATAGGCCTCCTCGGTTATCATGCAGAGTGAACGAGGTGGTAGGTAAACGCTCGCCACTGGTTTGCTTCGAGCTGTGAGCTGTTTCGAGTAAAAGTCCAGCACTGTGCCAGATAGAAGACTAATAATAGCGGCGTTCGGCAGAAATGCAGGTCCATCCTCATGGGGCATGATACCCTGACCAACACGGTATTCGTTCACGAGAATGTGGTTCGCAACCTGGTTCTGGTAACCGTCAGCCACTAGTTGTTCCGCGAGCTGCCTGATGAGGTCCGGAATCACGCGCGTATAACAACGATGACCCGACCCATTGGAGACGAAATGCAGACCGTACAGAATAACACGCCGATTGGATAAGCGTATCCAATGCTGACTCGCCTCCTCTCGAAAATAGGTCGCCAAGCGACTCTCCACGGACGGTGACAGGTACTCTGGAACCAGCGTTAGGCCGGGAGGACACAGTGGCACACGCTCCACTGAATTGATTATGGAAGCTGGCGATAGCTCGGGCATCCACTGCAGAGTCTGAGCAGGGGGCTTGGTGTCAAAGACGCACAAGGCCAGGCAACTTTGTGGTTCCGTTTGCTGCACAAGCGGCAGTCAAGCGGGTGTCGCTCACGGGGGTTTCCACCGAAGAACGGCAGCTGAAAAAGCTCGCGAATCTCGTGCGCAACGCCGTGTAGTCGTACTCTTCAGAGGGTCTTCAGTCGCCACTCCGTTGTACGGAGTTTGATCGGCACCCGCAGCCCTGAGTACTGTCGCTATGCCACGTTCGACCAGAGGTACCTCGGCGGGCTACGCGTTCAGGGAGCCGCGCGTCGCGCAGTCAGACATCGCCAGTGACAACCTCGTGTTTGTCTAGTTCATAACAGCTGTGTTTTGAACAGGGCCATTTGCAGCCAGGAAAGGTATCTCCTGGGAATAGAACAGCGCCTGTGGACAAGAGCTAGCCGCGCAGTGGTCTTTGCACCCCCAGCAATGAGCGTCATCATGGCAACAGGGAATTCTTGAGCACCTGCACCAGCTTGTCGCTTCGTTCTTGCGCGCTTCTCTCGAAAGTATTCAGGAAAAAGAATGTGTCCCGTGGATTGGGAAAAGGTCGCGTACACACTTTATGCCATCAATGCAAGTATGCGAGAAACGATCCTGCTTCTGCACCAATGTCCTTGCAGAAGCAGGATCCGCATGAGCCAACCGTCTCTTGAAGCCTACACGAGACATTCTGCATGTGAATCAGAACCTGTAAGACTTTTTCTACGCCACTCCCGCCTCATCAATCAAGCCCACTCTATACATTCTATCAGAAATACCGGCCAGGATGCCACAAAATAACAAGGTTCCGTACTTTTGACACAATCTGTATGGAAGAGACACCTATGGACAGAGAAATCAGCGCTCCTGTATGGGGAACGCTCCCGCCTTGAACAATGCACTGCACAACGACGACGCAGATGTGATCGCTCGTTACGCGAGATGCGGACATTCATCTCACTCGATGGGACTTTATGCGGAAACAATGATCGACATATACATGGGTACTCGAAGAGGTACTGCTTATCACCCATGTTCACACTGTGCAGACGCACGAGCATTCCGACGACATCTGCCAAATGGCGATTCCGTCTTGATGTCGAGTACAAGCTGCGAAACGGACTGGATTGCTCGACACCTCGTCCTTTTTGAGGAACTTCACGGCTTCTCGTTCTCGAATGCCTCTCCGGTCCTGCGCGATGACAACGTCGTTTTCGATGACTCAAATCCGGGCGAGGAGTGCGCCTCTGGGCTTGGTGTCGAGCTGCTCTCGGCGCTGGCCTATTTGCGATGATTAAATCCAGACGAAGGCGTCTTTGCGATTGTCAAACGTCGTTTTACGCTCATCGATCAATAGACGCATTGCTGTCATCCGTAGCATCGAAAGATACAGGACGCCAAAGCGGATCGCGTAGCATATTTATCGCGGAAGGCTCGCCTCGCTTTCCTCGCTTTGATGCACCTCGTCAAGCAAGTACCGCTAGATGCTATTTCTGGGTCAACTGGTAGATCGTTCAAAGTGTTCATTCAAAGTGCGACCATACGATCCGTTTCAAAAGCAGATATTGGTGCAGAGCATATATCCTTCATTGAACTACGGTGAACGTCAGCTCAATACGCGCTGCAACATCGAATAGGTTCACGGGATCGCTGTGGCGGCAAGTAAAGTGAACGTTGATCTCTGTCAGGGTCAAGCATCTCGTGCATATATCCAGCGTCGCAAACACGTAGGTGCTCAGTGCAGAGGCGGCTATGCACGTCGTGCAAGTCGCATGCTTGGCGAGCAGTGCACTCGATACACGCGTATCTGCTCGCATCTTCCCGCGCATTCTATGCTCATAATGTGTACGCATTCGTGAGGCACGTCTTTCTTAGCCTAGAGATGGCAATCAAGAGATCTGTAGGGATGTATCTGCTAGGGGCACGTTGCATGCTGGCGCGATAAACCGCACAAGTTGTCGTTCGCGCCGACGCCCATGTCAAGCAGTACTTTGGAGGCTGCTTTTCAGGCCGGGGCGCCCGCAAGAGCACGCAACTGCAACGTTTCGTGCGCCTCCAAACTGGTGGATTTCGAGCCAAGGCCGAAGTCACGAAATGACGACACATTCTGTACACGCACGCAGCCGGGAGACTCGGTACCCCAGGATTCGTCTTTCTGCAGAGTTTCTCCAGGGTGACCAGCAGCGAAGGCAGGTCTGCATACGCAACCAATCGGAGCACAAACTGATGACGAGAATCGATCCTGCTTCGGGCGAACGACGCCTCGAGCCGGCGCCCACAGGCACGAGGCGATACCGTGCTGCGTTCGTGCTCGCTTTAGAGACAGTCACAGAATGCTCGATACCCCTAGAACTCGATGAACCAACCATAACTCATGGAGGCTAGACTAGGCGGTAGCCATTGGGACGTTGGGGATCTGGAGCGGAGCGGTCGACCCACTCCCCAAAGCCGATAATCCATGTACATTCGGGGATTGCGATATTCGTGTAAACGGTCCCAGCCCATGCAGAAAGAACATTGGCGGCTGCATTCTGTATACGCGTCTCTCCTAGCCACGAAATCATGCAAGAGGTGCTTCCGCAATCAACGCCAACGATCTCTATACCCAGATATGTCACACCTCAATCGCTTTGTTGTGCAGCCAAAAAAAATGGCAGGCACGCCTCATGCATCCATGGACGCATTCGAAGAGATGCGCTTTCTGCCTGGGTCAAAAAATTTGAAGCTTTTTGCCCTTTCAACCATGCTTCTGCGCCTACTCTGGCACCAACTGATGATCATCAACAGTACCAGGGAAATCTTCTTTCACACCATTCGTAACAGAAACGAGCCCGTACTCATGAGCAGCGCTTTTGCCCAATATTGCAAGCCATTCTGCCAACATGATCCGGGAAGCTGCCTGAAGCGGCGCTGCTGCCATAGACTGCAGTCGCGGTGGGTATCGCGGCCCGTGCGGTCCGTTCAAACCTCTGCATGCGCCAGCCAGTCAAAACTTCCTCGCTCTGAGTCCGTAAAACTCGGTTCACGATCATCCTCACATGTTCCGAAATAGAGATCGCCAAAGTCACCGAGACCCGGCGTTATAAATTTGTCCGCCGTGAGACCAGCATCGATAGCACCGGTCACAAGCGTGACTCGCGGAAAGGCATCCAGAACTGCTTGGATGCCTTCCGGACAGGCGAACATGCTCACGAATAGTATACGCTCCAGTGGAACCCCGGCTTTAACTAAAACTTGAATGGCTGTTTTCGCTGTGTCTCCGGTTGCCAGCATCGGATCCATGACCAGGATCCATCGCTGCGACACATCTCGTGGCAAGCGAACGGAAATGAGACGTGCTTGCCCCGATTCACGCTTCTGAATCAGGATCTTACCGACCCGAACGGCTCGCGCTATCTGCCGCAGCCCGTTCTCGAACGCCTCTCCCGCTCTCACGATAGATACTCCGCAGATCTTCTCGTGGTATGCGAGTCCATCGAACTTGACACCCAGACGGGTCACAACGGAACGCGGTACCAGCGGGATGTGGTTCAAAGCGTGCTCGAGCAGGAGTCGAATGATTCGATCCGCGTAGAACACAAACTCACCACGACTGGTGCGGCGATCCCTTATTACCGTGTACAGAGCGATGAGCTGCGGCGTCTGCGGCACCAGGTCTACGCGCGTCTCGGTGCCGCCGCTCAGCATCCCAGCCAGCGACAGCGTATTTACGAGAAGTCCTCACCGAAATGTAGGGCAGCGGCCGTTGCAGCCGCTGGAACGAGGACGCGACCAGCTGGCTAGAACTTGCGATTCTGTATGCTGGTCTCCGATGAACGGAATCGTGCGCTGCGCGCCCTGCTGCTGATGTGAGATTCTCTCTTCAAACGTTTTTTGATGGAGAGCCATGAAGTTCGAAAGGCAGCAATATCGGCTTTCGAATTCATACGAATTATTTTTAGCATCTCGTTTGTCCTGTTGACTTAGCGAATTCGAAGCTTTGTCGAAGGAATTCATTACGTCACCGGAATCACGATGATCCTCGAAGCTTTCGAACACGGGCTCGTAAACTATGCGATATCATGATGCAACGCCCACACGCACAAGACGCCACGCTTCTCCGTTCCTCATCTTCAGCGTACGAAAATCATGCATTCTTCAAGTTCTCGGTGTTGCTGCCTCAGGGCACCTCATGGGTACTGGAATACGCGCCGCAGCATTGAAGAGAGAAAAACGTCGATGTCGATCCTTGAGGATTTCTTCGCTGGCTCATACCAAACGTTCCCTGAAAATGTCAATGCAAACACTCCTTTGCGTGCGAAATACAAATCCTTCTCTCTTTTGTGGCGATCGACGAAACGTCATTCAACGGCACCACCATGACACGTCTCATGGGGCGTGCTCCGGTTGGCTCCTGTCTCTTCTGTTCGCATGGAAGCGACACTTGGACTCGTGCCCGAGTCACGCCAGAGGTCGCTAGCAGAGGAGCGCACGTCTCCGCTTTTTATGCGAAGCGAGCGCGAACGGATCGAAATCTCTCGACTTGCTCAGCATTACGGGCTTTCTTCCGAATCTTTTCTCATCATAGAAAACATCGCCTTCGACAAATCCTTCCCAGCATCGAACAGCTCAAGCATCGTATGCAGCAGATTACGTACTCACCGAGGAAACCGCCCCGAGAAAGCCCGTGATCGTCGGGTACAACACCGGGTGCGAAAACGGAAGCGAGCATCGAGACGAGCCTTCCGCATCCGTCCATAATGCGTAGAGCGCGGCAAACCAAGCGCTAACGCCCGATCGATGGTATGCATAAGCGGAGGTGCGGTGCGTACATAGGTCCACCTGACCGCAGCCGCGTGTCACCGCTGTGAAAAGCGCACTCAGGCGGTATACGAAAAAAGGATCAAAATCGCATTCCATGCGTCGATTCCACCGATCGTCTATGCATGATATGCGTCGAGGCCGGCCGGAAACCGCAAAGTCGCAACTTGGCCGCTTCCATCAAGATCCCCCGACGCCTGCAGATGGCACTCGAGGCATCAGGAAACACTAACGTATTGAAAAACGGAGAAGAAAAACAGAAGGAAACACATCAGTGGCATACATATCCGTGATATCCTCTAGTTCATAAAAATAGGGAAGCGATGAAAACCGAGGCATCTGCTACCAGTGGCACGAAGCCCCAGGAATACGTAACGATCAACCTACTTGCAAACGGAGAAGAGAGAGCGTACAGCAAATCAATCGCATACATATACCCCTTGATATCCAGCTCCTCATAACATTAGCAAACAATCACAACCTGAGCACCGATATCCAAGTTCGCAAAGTCGACCTGCACGCGATCCCACGCGCACATGAACGCTGCGATCTGCGTGCGAGGCGATCGCCGCCGCACGCACCCGCAGCGTGATTTCGTGCACAAGCCGTTTTACGCAATCCGTTGTGCAGTGGTGCGGGCGCGGGTACCTGTCCCTGGTATCCAGACGGGAGCCGTACGGTTCCAAGAGACCGGACCAGGGGTCTCATTCACGTCTCAGACGATTGACAAGTCAGGTGCAGCTGTTGTGCTCGGTGAGGAACAGCGCCACGTGAGCGAGATTTCGGGGAAACCGGCGCTCGCAACCAGGGCGGAGCGCGACACGCAGCCTACGCTGCCGGCACTGAGCGCGTGCAGCGCACTGCCCAACCAGCCCCTGCTGCGCGTGTGGATTTGCACCTGTACACGGTTTGACCAGCAACCAATTCTCCAAGTAGAAAAGCAATAGACACTTCAATTCCTTCTCTTGTGCGCGCGGTTGATGTCGAGTTCTCGGGAGATGGTGGCAGCCCCTGTATCAATGGCACTGCATTTATCGTTGTCTTTCGTGCAGCAAGCTACGAGGCTCTTCATCACGAGTCACCAGCGCCTGTCTGCTTCCGGGGTGTGTCAGTCGGTGCAAACGATTCGACGCTCGTGTCCACAGAACCGGAATATTTCGTGTCCTCCACGACGGGGTCTGCAACGGAACGCCCTCTTGTGGCACCTGGACCCAGACAGTGGCGAACGCGGTGCGCTTGTGGTGTCGCTATCCTCGGAGCGCCAAGGTGCCGGCACTGGGGCCGGCACCGGCGAGCATGGTGGCGCAACGGCAACCGAGTCCGCGAATAACAGCAAATGCGCTCGCGGGGTACCGCCCCAGTCGGTGCTCTTCCGGCAAGTGCTTCGCCATGACGGCTGGAAGGAGCTTGCCGCGGTTGCTGAGTTACGAACGCTTGTTTTTTCACCGTATGCTGCAGATCCATGGTTTTTCGCTCGGCGCAAGGAAGAACTCTACAACTGTATGCGCAGTCGGCTGGAGATCAACCCCGGCCGCAACCACACATTTGTCCTGGTACCTCGGGATCCTAACGCCTGGACGGATGCAGGCGCAGATCTGCCAGCGAAGGGAATCATCGGTACTGCGGATGTGACCGAGTATCCAAACCCATGCGAGGATGATGGACTCTGGTTTGGCCCCGGCTACCTGTTCCCGTTTTTGCTCTCGGCGGATCGGACGAAGACACGACGTGTCGCCAAAGAGAGCACGGCTGGAGAGGCTCTGGAGGAGACCAGGAAGCCCGGCTCGGTTTACATCTCGGGTCTGGCGATTGCGCCGGGGTTCCGACGTCGCGGACTCGGGCGCTTCGTTCTCTGGGAAATCGAACGATGGACGCAGAGGAGATATTGCGAAGCCATGTATCTCCATGTCGAACGTCATAATGTTGCAGGGGTGAGACTTTACGAAACCTTTGGCTTCCGACCCGTTCAAGAACGAGAGATCGCTCAACTGTGGAAGAAGCGAACTGGGGAACGGGAACACTTGCTCATGTGCAAGCCGCTGGAGCTGGTTACGAGTTGATGGTTGGCGTTCTAGTGCGGCGGCGTTGCTGGTGGATCGCTCCGCTTCGTGGCAAGCTTGCTTACGCTCTGAAGGCTGTCCCGTACCACTTGCTGCACGATTCAATGCAAAATCCGTATCGGCATTCGCTAGGGACCGCGACGTCGCGCCACTCATGCATAGCCCAAGATGAACATTGAATGCGCGTTTGGTGTTCGGCCTGCGCTCGTGGCAGACCGCAGTTGCTGCGTTCCGCAGACTGCCTCTGTGATCCGGCAACCGCATCTATGCTTTCACGCTGGATAATCAGGATGCTGCGCGTAAAGCTCACAAGCTCGTATCAATCGGTATTCGCAACGAGAGCCGCTCAGCAAAACGCACTGGCACAGAACAGGAGCATGTGCGCCGTCCACGCTCGTACCCAGATTGTGCTAGAGCTGCGTTTCTCGCAACCGGTCACGTTAGGACGGCTGTTCCGCGTTTGAAGCAGCCAGTGCGGGGTTCAGCCAGTGGCGAACTGAATCCCAAGTGCCTCTCGCGAGGCCGTTCGCCCGGTTCTGCTCCAGTTCCTGGACGATTGCAGCGGCGTTCGCTGGTTGCCATCCAAGATAGCGCCCTATGTCTGCACAGCCAACGAGTTGCTTTGCCGCGTTCTCCAGATCCTCAACAGTCCACTGGCGCAACCGTAGTCCAAAGGGTCTAGAATCAACGCGCATCGCCTCCCAGTTGCCAAAACCGTGACACACAAGCGCCTGCGCCAGCGCCTCTCGGTCCTCGTGCGCAAAGTACCGCTCCTTGCTTGGTCGGAAACGCGCTGGAAGGAAAAATTCCTGATCAATTTCTCCGTCCGGCATGAGGATCTCGGGTGGACTCAACAAGCGACGCATGCGTCTGGCATATTCGGTTCGCTGGGCGTCGTCCATGGCGTTGGAGGTGCCCGCCAGACGCTCCCGAGCGGCAGAAACAGTCGGAGCCGCAGCGCTCAACCCGTTTGGCGCCAGCCGGCAGGCGCGGATCGCAGATCGCTGCACGTGCGGGGCGGTCGACCTGTACGTGGACACAAAAGTGATACTTTTATGTATTTAATAGATAAAAGGGGCACATGTGCATCGATGCCCGCGATCGGCGGCACTGTACGCATCTGCACGACGGGCATGTCCCGCGTCGGCTGAGCGGGTGCCTCGGGTGCTCTCGGGAAGGTTCGTTTCCGCTGATCACAGAAAAAATGGAGCTGTTCCTCTAACTTGTTCGCACATGCTTAGGGTTGGATGCGCGCCTGGTTTCATGAAAACTAGCCTTTGCGGGCTGTTCCTGCGACTGCTTCCTTTACATCTGCTTTATCTCCGGTTTTAAGTGCGCAGATCATTGCGTTCCCAGGTGCTTCGTTGTCAGCTGTTCAAGGATATAAATGGCGAGGTTCAAGTCCCGACTTCCACCTTTCGGCTATTCTATACACATTTCATGCACCGGCGATCGTTGAAATCTACGCAATGAGCGCCACTTTCATCGTGTCCTTTGCGCACAGCCGCAGTACGCATTTCCCAATATGACACACGTGGCTGTGGTGAGGTTACAGCCTCTTTCCATCACTCTTCCTCATTAAAGTGGCACCTTGTGGCCCAACAAGGCTTGTATTATCATTGGGTGTCCGCAAATCCGGGATACAGACGGATCGCGTGGGCGCTCTCCTTTGTTTTCGCGCCCGATGACGTGCTCCACGATTACGGGCATTTCGTTCTGGACGATGCTCTAGGCGAGTACGGAGTCCGCTGCATGCGCACACTATTCTACTAGATAAAAGATTCGCGGAATACGTTGGTCTTCATGATCAAAAGTGCACCGGAAGGAACATGCAGTCTGGATCACAAGTCGTGGAATTTCGATCCGTTTACGCTCGCTTCGTGCAAAGCGGTGACGCGCGCTCCACAGAGAGTGCTCGCTGCGATAACTCAAGCTCGGGTCCAAGACCTTTTCCCATGTAAAAAGCAGAAACGGGGGCGCCTGGGGGCATATCCTGTGACAGGTACATGTTGCTGTGGAATGTCATCGTGTCGATGATCATGATGTAAGGAGGATTCGGCTTTCGAACGAATTCGATGATTTGACGTGACAAGTTCAGTGAACTATACTGGCGTGATCTGGTGGAGAAAACGTCAAGGATCGAAGTTGAGTTGTTTTTCACAGTGAACTGAGTGGCAGGAGCTTCTGTGCCCACAAATTGCGTTGGCACAGAAACGTCGAACACTCGAAGCGTGCGTGATTTGAGCATGCGATACGTAAGAAAAGGAGAACAGTGAAGGCTTCCACATTAGACTTGGATGATACTATCGACTGATTAACATACCCGCGTTCGAGGTCATCGTGAATCATCCAGATTCCGGTGACGTATCGAATGGCGTCGACATAGCGTCGAAGAAGACACTCCGAAAACCCGCCCGCGAATCCCAAAACCACGTATAAATCCCTAAGCATACGTCCATTCACGTTGAATACCAAGGCTATATATCGGAAAAAAAGTTCAAAAAAATCCAAGTGCGGGAACAGAGCATGCACTTGCGTGTTCTATTTTCATGTGACCAGCAATGAATCGCTGCGAGCGCTGTCGATGCTTCGTGCCTGTGCCCTGCAGCGTCACCAGGGTCGCAAGTCATTTCGCATCCGAGCGTTCCCCAGAGAGCTACGGTATTACCGAGCGTCCTCGATTGCCCCGCTACCTTCAAGAGGCCTTGCACAGCATTGCATACGGATGGGCAGCGCTCGGCCTCGCCAGGTGTCGTCAAGAGACTGATGTTTTGACGCAGATCGACACTGGCACAACGCGTTTTCTTCGATCGCGGGCAAGCAGGGGCAGCGTCGCAAAGTACTCGGACGTCGCTGAGTCGTGACATCGTCAAACCTGAAGCCCGCACACCAGCTGCCTCATCCTACTTAGGATCGCTGCCTGGAATACAGGCTTCCTTGATGCACGAACACTGCTGTTTATATGGGGCCACAGAGAAACAACTCTTCTATGAACGCTTGCACACGCTGCCGACTAGAGGAAACGACGCCCTACAGGTATCGTTGCTGGATCGCTTTGCCGACGTTGCGGACGCTGACCTAGCTGCCGACACCGAACGGAGCGGAGGCAGTGTTGCCATTTGCTGGTAAGCGGCTGCTCCATACACGATATTCATATATTCTTGATGATCGAGGATTCCTGGAATGAGAAAGCGCCTCAGGGTCACGGTGATGCTTGCCGTTTCCGTACGCAGCAGCGGAGCATGCGCACCGCACGGTAGGCAATCTCAAGCATTGGATGCCGTTGTTCCACGCAGTATCCGGATCACGGGTATTCTATATGCTCGCGTCCTGGAGGACGCGAGCAGGCCTCAACCTGACACGCAATGATGCCACCACAGACCAGCAATCATGGCAAAGTCCGAGAGTCAGCCTCCCTGGACGCTACCAGACAGGCGAATGGCGGGCATTGAGGTCCCAAAGTCTATCGCACGAAGCACGGCAAAGAATGTGCCGTGTATCCAACACGACACCTCGCTGCCTCGTCTGAAAGCGATAGGTCTCAATTCCAGAGCGTCGTGGCAAACGGGTAGGCGTCTGAGCGCATCGCGCAGTTGGTGGTTGCTGCGCATTGTCGAACAGCGCTTTCCGTCCAAGAAATAGTCAGCAGTGCGTCTCATGCCGTTGGTGTCGATGCATACGTACAATCTGCTCAGCTTGGGTAAATCCAGAACCCTGTTTATCTTGATGAGAGCAGTTGCCTAGCATCCTATCTAAGACGAATTGAAAGAGCATCCCACAAAGCGGTAGAGTGTGCAGATTTCACCGCGATTCTCGGCACCATAATCGCTTCACAAAGAGGATCAAGGTCAGGGGAGGTCATCTCAAGAACGTGATGCGTCCGAGTCATCTCTTCCATCTGGAAAACCTGAGGTGTACACGCGGGGCCACCGCGCCCACACTATGTGAAGCCTCCTCTTGGAATGTCTCACACAGTGCCCGAACGGAAGAGAGTGGCAACTTCGGCCACTCCAGCGTATGCAGCGGAGGCAGTCAAACTGCAGCGTTCTGCGGAATGGATTCGGATGCACACGATCGGTTGCGTTCGGATACTGGAAAACTGACAGCATGCTCCATCAGAGCCTATGGAGTCTCCAGAGCGCAACAGGCCCCTCTCTCGCAGCACAGCAGCTGATTATAACACTAAATCCGAGCCATGAAGCACTAAACCGCCAACTGTGCGCTATGTAGACGCAAACGCATTCAAAAAAGCGAAGCACGGCGCCGAACAGATGCGTCTTATCAGATGCATCTGGATATAGGAACGCTACCAGGCGCCGGGAAAGCGACCCTGGCATCTCAGCAAAACGTTTCCATGCTCCATCAACAAATGCCCAGAGCTATCGTCAGGAAACCTCGCATTAGAGCTCACCGCTTCGCGCGCGCTTCAAAGCCCTGACTGTCTCTGTCAAAGGTATCGAGGGGGTCTAAGAAGGAACATCGATGACGCTGGCCGGCCTCAAACGCCGACAGCTAAACCAGGTCCTATCCAGCCCTTCAAAAGCATACGCGGCAACTCGGTCACTGCATCGCAACCTACTCATTGGAGGTACGCGCATTGGACTCGTCACCAAGCTCCCATGAATGCTTACCCTCTGAAGCAGGGGTCCACGTCAAGAACTGGCGTCCTCACTCAAAGATTGCTCCGAAAAATTCTTCCCCAGTGGAGCATCCTCTGCACTGTGCGCATCGGGAGGCAAAAATGCGGGCTCGGGCCGAGTCGGTTCATTCGGTACAGGTTTCGGTTCCATGCGAACGTGCGTCTCGAAACCCGACTCGACAAGCCCCATAACCCCGTCGTCGATGTCGTACGCGTCGCCGACGATGCCAACGGGCCTGAGCATCAAGTAGACCAGAAACCCAACGTACAGTAGCCCGATAATCACCGTGAACACAATACCCGCGGTGCTTCCAGGGCCACCACTGGAAAGCGCTTGGCGCAACGTTCGATTACCACCAGCACCCGCGATCAGGTATAAGTTTGCTGCGATAATCGCGAGCGTAAGCGTCCACATGGGCCATCGCACGTACCACGAGTTGCGATACGGACCCATGCAGGCAGCACTGTTCGTGAACTTGAGCAGCGGCACTATGAGGAAAGGGATCACCCCCGACAGTATCGATGATGAAATCAGAAGCGCGAGCCCCGAGCCATTGTTTCCCGCAAATATTGCGATAAACAAACCGGGTACAATGGTGATTGTGCGCGTTGTCAGGTTCCTCAACCACAACGGGAGCCTGATATTCAGAAAGCCCTCCATCACAATCTGACCCGCGTACGTGGCAGAGATCGTCGCACTCTGCGCAGACGCGAGCAATGAGATGCCAAACAAGATGCATCCAGCGCCTGAGTTGGCGTATACTCGGTGAATGAGTTTGCATGTGTCGCGCAGGGTAATGTCATTCGGATTCATGTCGACAGCTGGATTATTGTAGAAGCCTTGAGCAGCGAGCGCTATGACTGCCAGATTCACCACGAAAGCCAACATCATCGGAATCGTCATTTCGATGATGTTGAACATCGTCGCTGATCGGAGCGCCTTTTTGGTGCGGTCCACTGTCCGAGTCTGGACCAGGGCCGACTGCAGGAAAACATTGTGTGGGCTCACGGATGCACCGATTTGCGATAGTAAGATCAACGCGGAGCCGCTGGGGATGCTGGGCACAACCCATCCGCGCAAAAGCGCCGCACCGTCGGTGTCGACCATGCCCCACTGAATGAAAAAAGTAATCGACATGATGAACACCAACACGATGACAATTATCTCGAGCAGCCGAAACGAAACATACTGTGTGGACAAGAGCAACAACGTCGTCGCAAACGAGAGCAGGACACCTGCATAGAGCGGAATTCCAAACAAAATCTCTGTTGCGACCCCAAAGCCGATGACCTGCAGCAGATCCGTGGCCATCATCCCGATCTCCGACAGGATCCACAGCGCGATCGTAACCCAGCGTGGGTAGGTTTCCCGGCACGCTTGCCCGAGATCGCGGCGTGCATACAGCCCAAGTCGAATGGTGAGCGCCTGAATGCAGATCTCGGCGATGGTCGCCCACCAGATGATCCAAATGAGCGCGTATTGGTACCCGGCTCCGGCTTGAATGTCACCCTCGTAGTTACCGGGGTCAATAAGTGCAATACATATCAGCCATCCTGGACCAGCAAAACGAAGGAGCTCTTTCAGCCACGCTTTGCAGCGCGCTCGGAAGCTGTGCTGCACCGGGCTAGGGTCTGCTTTCGCGAGAGGCTTCGATTTCGGCACCATATCAGCTGGTGTCTGGCCGATCTCCGAATCATCACTATCGGGAGCCTTGACTGGACTATCAGAGCAAGTCACCGACCCAGGCAACTGTTGAAGCTCTGCACTCGGCATACACTCGATCGTTTCACCCGACATACTGGGTCCGAGAGTCACGCAGCCTGAACGCGTTCAAGCCACAGTCAACACTGCACACTTTGACACACGCGCCATACACCTACCCGCAACTGACGTCAGCCCTAAAGCCTAGAAGCGTGTAAAGCAACTCCTGGGGAGCACCTGCTGGCGTCGAGCAGAGCCTCCTAAGACCCAACGCCAGTCGACACGCGCCTGGTGACGCAACTCCGCTGCTCGACATGCGCCCACTGCGAGTTGTACCCGGTACACCTCGGGGCGCTGCTGCCTGACACGTGCCGCTCCGCGTGCACGCGTCGGACACGCGCCAGACGCATGCCGCCTCATCGGCAAATTCGCTCACGGATCTGCAGCTGCAGCCGCGCGGATTGCTGCATCGCGCAGCCGCAGCGCCTGGTGTTTCTGCTCGAAACGGCGGCGGCCGTGCGCTGATCACCCGCGCCCCGCACACTCGATCTCGCGATCCGCTGCGGGCTGCGAATTGCGAGACACCCGCGTCGAGCGCAGATTGGGTACGCGTATGCGTGCACTGTTCCCGCGTTGTGGGATTTCCTTCCGAGCGTTTCCTAGAGGGACGCTCTCGACGTTCGAAAAGTAGGAATCAGGGGTTATGGATACGTATGTCGTTATAGGTTTCTCGGTTGTGTTTGCGACATAGCGCACTCGGCGCTACGCTGCTGGAGTGCGTCAGGTTACCGGAATCGACGTGTTTCGCGACGCGCTCGGGAAAGGGCTCGTACAATAACCAATGCCAGGATGCAACGCGTACGTGCAAGCCTCCAGTCTATTGATTTCCTTACGTGGAGCATACTAGAATCACGGGTTTTCAGGGTTTCGATGTTGCTGTTCCAAGGCAACGCGTGGATGCAGAAAGTCGTATCACTATATGGACCAGAGAGAACTCGACGTTCTCCGTTGATGATGACTTGTGGGCAGGTCCGTGCCCAACGTTCACTGAAACCCTCACGTCAAATCATTGATTTCGTTCGAGAAACAAATCGCACCCTGTTTATGGCTATTGAAGAAACGGCGTTCGACTCTGTCATCGTACTTATAAGGGTATGCGCTCCCAGAGGCTGCGGTCGCTTGTGTTTGCATGCAAGAGCGTCTTGGGCTTCGATGATAGTCATCGCAGCGATCGCGTCGAGTGGTGAGCGCGTCACCGCTTCGCACGAAGGGACCCAATCATCTTTATCTCTTCTCTAATCTGGATATTTCCTTTCCGTCCGCATTCATCATGGACAGCGTCGCGTTCCAGGAATCCGCTTTCGAATAGAGCAGCGTGCGATTTTGCATGCAGCGGACACCGTACTCGCTGTGGGCATCGCCCTGAAACAAGTCCGTCATCATATGGTACATTACGGAGCATGGAAAACGGAGAGGGATATTGAGCAGAGCCTTCTGTGCTATTCGAGGGAATGTACCGAAAGATGATGCACGCGTCTACGCTCCATTGGGCAGCGCTCAACGGAGGAAATGTGCGCGACATCCGAGCACACCCGACGACAACCAGGTGCTTTACAGCTGGCAAGCGCGCACCAGGGTCGTATACAATCAGGATGAAAATGGAACACGATCTACAGATGCAACGATCGTCAGGCATGAAACTTGTCGGCAACAGCTGGAATCTGCGAAATCGCGACTTGCACGCTGCTATCAGCATCCTTCGACTCATGACAAGACAACGCGATTGAAATCCGAGATCAGCGTGTGAAAACTGGAGATACAGGAGCGGAAAAGCATGCCGTCACATCCATATCCCCAAAAAGTCTACTGGTCACGACAAGCGAAATAACTTGAATTATGAGCGTCCACTTATGACCTGGCTCTGTCAACGCGCTCCATTCTAATTCTCGTGTAAGTGTACCACTTTCAATCGGGGGTTTTCTCATGCTGCTCATTCGAATGCGTTTCGCATGATGAATGAATCGCACAAGCAGCAATTATTCGGTTCGCCATCCAACCTCGAACGCTGGCGTAAGACGCTAGGCACCGTTCCCGCCGGACACATTCTTCATTTCCCCTGCAGCAACGAAAAGAGCACTCTTAGATACGTAGCAAGAGGTGTATCGAAAACTCCTAAAGCTTCCAAAGCCGACTCTTCGCCTCCATGAGCATCACGAACCAGCCACGCGTGCGGCTTCTCGATGGAAAACCGGCCATCGCACGACGTATACCGTTGGTAGCTCCGGCTCGAAACGAGCGCATTAAAGTCGTCCTCACGTAACACCGCCACAGCGGAGCAATGCAACCCATCCACGAGTCAGGATGAGCGCTCGAGGCGACTGATGTGGTATCTTCGTTGGATGCGTCGCCTTGCCGACACTGGCGAGAGGTTTCGAACAGACCATGCGCCGCTGCATGGGAAACGCACAGCGCTCATGGACACCTACATTCGCGGTTTGCCGCTTGACCCCGCCGCAGCATAAGTGAACAAGTGCACGCCGCACATACAGCGTACGCAACGAGTTGCCTTCACAGAGATTCTGTACCTTTAGTTGAACGATTTCCGATTGCTACGGATACCGTATTCGACCTCCATCGATGATCATCGAGATGGTCCGAAACCAGAAGCTGTCGTTGAACGTGCAGTCGCTCGAGTGCGAGGCGATTGTAAGCGCTTACTGAGGCAAGCTGCTCGTAAGGCGGAACCACCAACGAAGACGCATGCACGTTAGGCACCGCGCTTGCCGTCATCATCATCATCGTCATCATCGTCGTCATCATCATCGTCGTCATCATCATCATCGTCGTCATCATCGTACAGCGCTTCATCCTCAAAATCCTCCTCCTCTTCCTCGTCTTCGTCGTCATCTTCCTCTTCTTCATCGTCATCATCGTTATCTGGATCAGATATTCTCATGGTAGCAAGCGAGTCCGCAGACGGCATCATTGGCGCGCTCGCATGCATAAACCGCTGCTCGTCCTCGACCGCGGCAATAAAGTGACGAGCAGTTCTCGCCGAAAACGAACAACGCATTCGGGCATAGACTAGCGCACGGCGACGCAGCGTTTGCCAGGGAATGCGTCGCGCCGTGCTCCCGTATCGCTCCAACGCACTTCGGACAAAGTCCAAGTACTTTGACTTGCTCGGCGAATTGAAGGTCAGCACCATTCCAAACCGATCCAAAAAAATAATGGTTTCATCCGATAGACCTGAGAAGAATTCGTAGAGATCCACATAGGGCACGACCCGCAGGCGTCGCCGGAAACGATATTTTCCCGACTGAATAAAGTCCTCCTCCGTGGACGTGACGCTCAGGGCGAACAGATCAGGACCAGAGACGCTGGAGCTGCATGTGGCCACAATAATCAGATTCTTCGGCAGCGTGAGCAGGCCACCGCTCATGATACCTCGCAAAGCAACGAGCCGAGGATCTCTCTCATCCAAGGGCACATCGTCAATGAATAGCAGAAAGCGCAAATGTGGGTGATTGACGGCCTCCTTGGCGATGCCCTGCATGTCGTGCATAAGGCCCAATGTCCCGAACGGAATGTCCTGCTCGGTTAGGCGGCTCTTGGCTCTGCTCTTCTGAATTCGCACAATGGGGAGGGTTCCCAGGCCCTGGGCAGCTCCAAAGTATCCACTATCCAACTGCACGAGACGCAGACCCATTCGATAGAATTCGGCTGCCGCAGCTTTGACGAGCGCCGACTTGCCGGTGCCGTGAGCACCAATCAAAAGCGTATGGTGCGCATAATGACCGGCGATAAAGTACTTGATATTCTGGATAAATGCTTGCTTGATTTCATCGTACCCGACTAAATCGTCGAGATGCACCGTGTCGGCAGACTCCACGGGTCTGAAACATTGTTCGCGATTCGAGTAATAGAGCATGAAGTATTGCCCAAGTATACCGTCTCCTCGAAGACGGATTCTTTTCGCGATCAGTGGATAGAATTGGCTCCAGCGGTGCTGCGGTATTCCAGCAGCGCCCACAGCGGAGAGCGCGCTCTTGAAGAGCAGCGACCGGAGGCTCTGTTCCAGCGCATCCGCAACGACCGCTCGCGGAACAGGATGATGTGCAATGAGGCCATTTTCCAGCAGGGAAATGGTAGAGGGCGCCTCCCTGGCCAGGAGAACGACCAGCGACTCAGCTGCGTCGAAGGCAGTATGCTCGCTGGATTCACCTTGTGCCGACTGTTTTCTATTGCAAGTCAGTTGCTGGTACAAATGCTCGAGTTCGTCTTCAGTAAGTCCCATGAGACTCAAGGCAATACATCTCGCGAGGCGATGAAGCGACCAAGCACAGAGACTCTGCAAGATATCCAGGTCTTGACGCACCATGACCGCTATCGTGCGCCCGTCCAGATCGCACCAACTGGCTTCCGAAGCCGTACTTTGTTCCGTGAGCTCCGCCTCAGACACAGCATCGCCGCTGGGTACGACCTGCAGCCCAGGAATCATTTCTTGATCGTTCAACGAAGCATTCTCAGCATCCATATTCGGATCGGTGCTACTTGCAGCATTATTGAGGCCACGCGAACGCTGCAAACTCTGGGCAAATATGTTCGTGGGGTGAAGCGTCAGGTCCAGAATGTGACCCTCCCAGGTCTGTCCCTGCTTAACGCGCAGCTCCGTTAGATTCCGATAGAACTGCATGAAGGGCGTCTTCCACGGAGCCGAGGCCCATTTGCTGTCTAATGGAGCTAGCCAATGATTGTCGATAGTATCTCCAGAAGCCAAGATCTCTTCAACGAGCTGATCATTCATACGCGAGACAAGCTCCGGTCGCCGTGGGTCATCGTTTCGCTGGCTGCGGCGCTTGCGTGTGTTTCGTGCCCGCGTCGCAACCGACGAAAGCAGACGTCCTCCCGGAGCGTCTCGTTCTGCATTCATTCCGTGATGCTCTGAGGCCGACTGCTCCAGAAAATCTGTGCCCATTCCAAGAAGCAGCGCCGAGCTGACGACACCTTTCAGCGCAAGAATAAAGCTGGCCACGTACGTATCGTTCAGCACATCCGCATAGAAAACGAGGCTCCGAATGCGATCCAGAATCAACCATGCCTGTCGAATATCTTCCGCTGGTTGCGATAGCGGAGGCGAGGCCGAGAGTTCGCGAACCATGCTCACGAGTCTGCTCTCGAGCGCGACGAGCTGCTGTTTCTCTTCTCGTTTCAAGGGTGCGCCCTTGGAACCCAGAAGCGCTTCTGAGATGATCGTAAAAATCCACCCGCTCTTAGTTTTGCGTCCTCTACGCATCTGAGGCTGATCATCACGACGCCTGCTCGGAACTAGCCCGAAAGCCTCAAGCGCGGTGAAGACCTCCCGATCTTTGCGCTTTCCGCCTTTACCAGTGGCGTTCTCGGGAGCCTTTGGACTCCGCTGAGGCGTCGCTGGTCGTCCGCGTTTGTGCTCATTTGCGGCATCTGCTTTGGCAATCGCGTCCGTGTTCAACTCACCCTCGCTTTCTATTCGTTTGTCGTTGGGGCTCGCTGGTTCTCGCGGAACATCGCCATTCATGGGATGACCTTTTGCACCGCCTGTGGCCTGTGCATACATGCTGCGCGCTCCACTGTCCATGAGTTGTCCAGCAGGCAACAGTCGGGGCGGAAAACGGCCGGTTGACCTCAGCCTGCCTGCAGCTCCAGGGCATCGAGTGAAGAGCTCCGCACGTCGTGGTCGTCCGCCAACTAGAGACGCACAAGAGAGGCTCGCGCGCCCTCTGCCACCCATGCATTGCTCTCGGGAAGCGTGCAATGCATGTGCGCACAAGCTACTCCGCAGTTGCCCCGTGCAGGTGTACTGAGCGCCGGTGGAGTTGCTGGCGCCCCGAGGCGCCCCCTTGACGTTCCAACAGGGTCCAACGAAGCCACCGAGGCAAGCGCTACTGTGCTCCTTGGGGAGCCACCCTTGGGAACGTTCCCGAGAACCTAACGCGGCGACATTCACGTCCACCAGCATGAGTTCCGGGGCGTAGTGCTGTTCACCGCAGCAGCTGCAGCCGCAGCGCTGCACCGAGTGACGCGGCAGCGCTTGTGGCGACGGCGACAGCTTAGGCAGCGTTCTCGCCCCGGCCCCAGATGATCCTCCCCGACTCGTTCCTAATCTACTAAGCATTCAGGAGATCAGAGAGGAAGTGTATGCCCCAAACAGGGAGCAATGACACGAACAAAAAACGTCTGAGCAAAGAGCAGCAACCACCTTTCCGCTCTTCTGAAGCACGATACCCAGGCGCTCTCCGAACTCGACGGCAGTTCAGGGCCGTGCGCGATGTCGCCACATACGCTGGATGAGGCCGCCAGTCACGCAGCTGCAGTCGCTGTCGCGTCGATTCTATGAGGTAGGCTTTACTGGCTCGTCTGCAGCTGGTATAACCGTACCGTAGCGGGTAATTTGACAGGCGCGCTGTTTCATGGTAAGAGACGCAATAAGCAGACGTGATCCTGCTGATTTCATATTTCGGGTGCTGTCCTCGATAACTCGAGTGTGGTGCGTCGTGTGTTCTTTACAGCAGAGCGCTGGGTAACTTCCAAGTGAAGCACGGAGCACCGGGTGCTTTCAGCGGCCTCCACCAAGCGCTGCAATCCAATCTTCTGCTGGTATTCGGATCTGTTACGAGTTCGAAACAGGTGCCGGAGCGCTGACGGGACTCGCAAAACTGCAGCAGGTAGGCGTCGTCGGAGGTATGCGGTCAACCGGTACGCCTATCGAGCTTGCATGCACGGAACAAAGGTGCCTGTCGCCCTGCACTTCGCTGCCGCTACGAGCCACCGATGGCGCCCGGACGACGCACATGGGATGGCGATTTTCGGCTCTGGGATGGAACTGGGCAGCCCCGCGCTACCGAGCACACACAGGCGGCGGGATTCGTATCCGCATTGCGAGTACGCCTCTCCCGGATGCCGATAACCATCAAGCAGTGAGGTATCTCTCGTTCCTGGAAACGATTCTGTGCCGCCTGAAAAGCAAACAACGCGTATACGCATCGAGATCGTGCTGCGGGTGATGACGCATCAGGCCGCAGCCTGCATGCGATATACCGGATACCGTCCGCCTTTGGCGCTAACGCACACACCATTCCCCATGAATACCAGTAAAGAGTTCAAATGCGGGGCATAGCACGCCCTGCAGATATCCCCAAGTGCAAGAAAGTGACACACAGAGGCACCTGGGCTCGCTGGAGTCGGGATTCCTCCTTCGATGTCGCATGCCCTGGAAGCCAGGAGTGACCTCGGCTCGCGCGCGCCGCACACCGCGCCTCTCGGCCCTCGTGTGCGCACCGTGACCCCGCAGGTCAGGCATCCACAGCTGCCTGGGGTGTGTCCATTCGGATCCGCACGCATGCGACACTCGGACGCCGGACCTGCGCAGCTCGAATCCCGCCATTCGATTGCACTTGACACGACGCCGCAACGTGTCCTGCGCGTGCGTGTTCCCGGGAACGGTGTCACCGGCGATGATCCATGGATCAAGCCCCGCGTCAGACGGCGCAGCGATGCCGCACATGCTGCGATCTCGGATGGTACACCCACTAGTGACTAGGTTGTCTGCACCCGGGTCTGTGCGAGGGATTTTAGGGTCCGTCGGCTCCGGTTTTGTTCGTATCAGGGTAAACAACGGCATTTGTTTCCGATTTCGCTCGTTGACTGGGAATGCGTAGCACCACCCCGGCTCCTATGGTGGTGCCCTCATCCCGCAGCATGAAACGACCCAGAGGCGCAAACTCTTTGAACGCGGTAACGCAGACGGGCTGCGCGACGCTTAACCGCGCAATAAAGGTACTTCCGGGTCGCACAAACTTGGGATGTTTCTTGACGATCTGGTTTGTGCGGCGATCAACCTCAGCGAGGAGACGCTCGAAAACAACCT
>Ga0078972_1004174_pt1 | contig 40705 bp, 26 predicted proteins | sample YelNatPaOPGAMG01_FD_67568 | JGI IMG/M metagenome (GOLD analysis project Ga0078972, IMG submission 67568) | Hot spring thermophilic microbial communities from Obsidian Pool, Yellowstone National Park, USA - OP-RAMG-01 (SPADES assembly) (version 2) | ecosystem: Environmental > Aquatic > Thermal...
ATTGTAAAAGGAGTATTGATAAGCCAGTGCCGCCTGTAACTTACAAGAAGAAAGAAGAGGATATTCAGACGAATAATCAAATAAGCAATGAGAAAGGAAATGCAGAAAAAATTCCTAAAGAAGAAAGGTTTCGAGGAAATAATGGCAATGTATCTGGCGGTAACGTATCTGCGGAGTTGGGTAAAGAGATAATTGAGTTAAGAAGTTTGATTAGCGAAGATTTTAATGTATATGATACAAGATTTAATCCACAGGTTGCGATATTTTATGTTAATTTAGACGAGAAAACGCTCGAGGATAATTTTGATAAGGTATGGAGAAAGTTATCAGAAAAAGGGTACATAGCATCTATTCAGGCGTATGAGGGAGAACATGTTCTTGTAGTAGAAAGGAAACCAAAACAGAGATTTCGTAGTGTGAATGTAAATCTAATTTTGTTGATAGCAACTATTTTTACTACTGTGCTTACGGGTTCTATGCAATATGCATCTTATGAGAACCAAGCCGATATCATGGCGATATTTTCTCCATATTATCTATTCATGGGTGGAGTGTTTTTTGCCTTACCTTTAATGGGGATTTTAGCATGTCATGAGATGGGACATTATCTGACTGCAAAGAGGTATGGCTTGGCTGTTTCACTGCCGTTTTTTATACCTGTGCCACCACCGTCTCCGTTAGGAACCGCAGGGGCGTTCATTTCAATGAGAGATCAGATACCGTCGAGAAAAGCATTATTTGATATAGGAGTTGCAGGTCCTGTTGTTGGACTGATAGTAGCGATACCAGTTACCATAATAGGATTTATCTTAACGAATATAGTGGCGTCGCCTGTGCCAGAAGATTCTGAAGGATTAGTTGCACTTGGAGAGCCTTTGCTATTTATTTTTCTATCGTATCTATTTCCTGCGAAAGGGAATGTGCTTATACATCCAATGGCATTTGCAGGATGGGTTGGATTCTTAGTAACTTCGTTGAATTTGCTTCCGATAGGACAACTAGATGGAGGGCATGTAGCCCGAGCGCTATTCGGAGTGAAAGCAAAATATATTGCATATGCGACTGTATTTTTGATGATAACAATGAGTTTCTTATTGTTCAACTTTTCTTATATATTGTTGCTACTCTTTGTGATATTTTTAGGACTTGTGCATCCTCCACCACTGAATGACATATCTAAACTCGATAAAAAAAGGAAAATGTTTGGTGTTTTTGCATTCGTACTGCTAATTATTTGTTTTGTTCCTGCGCCTATGACGCCTATACCATTTGAAGAAAAACATTCGATACAGATAGATGCGCCTGTGAACATTACCGCGATGCCAGGCGAAAATGCAACTGTTATTCTTTCATTGAATAATAGCGGTAATATTAAGGACACTTACAAGATATATCCTTCTGCGCTTTCGAGTGGTTGGAAGTTGACATTCTGCAAAGACACTAACGATGTAAAGAAAAGCATATTTGAAGGTGGAAAAGACGTATCAATCTACCAAGTTGCTTCTTATAATGTTACACTTGCAAAGAAAAAACCAGAAAATCATACTATGATTATCAGTTTACCAAAAGATGAGAGCATAGGTAAAATTGAACAGATATCTATTCTTTTTGTTCCTCAAAAGGCACAGAAGAAGGTATTCTATCACAACATTACCATTACAGTTGGATATGTGCATATAACGGGAGAAAAGAGCGTAAACTCGAGTGGAACTTGGGAAGTATATAATGCGACGATATCTAATTTGCAGAACGAGAAGTTAAAAGTCTGTGTAACCTTGGGAATTCCGCAAGGTTGGACTGCTCTTTTTGATATACAGAATATTACGAATGCATACGGAGAAGAGAATAACATTACTGTTACCTTAGATGAAGAGAGTTCCACGCAGATAATAATAAAGTTTATCCAACCGATAGACGCATTAGCAAATCAAATAGGAAATTTCATGATATTAGCCAAGCCGTATGATATTGATAGCGAAAATAGTGTATTACCGAACGAGAGTAGAGCATGTATATTTTCATTTGATGCAAGGGTTCTTCCAAGACATAATATCAGTTTAGATGCGCAAAATTCAAATCTTGTAATTTTGCCTCCCGGGAATGCTACTTTTCTATTTATTCTCAAAAATAATGGAAATGATGTAGAAAATGTTAATATAACAATGAGTTTTGTTAACAATTCTGAAGAAATAATAGATATTCCTGATGGATGGAACGCTTTTCTATCTATATCAAACATTGCAATCTCACCTGGTAACTTAGTTGGTATTGCTCTTCAGATAAATATACCCTCTGAAGCAGATAAGGGGGAGTATAATATTCGAATTGATGGGAAGAGCGTCTCCCAAGCCTACGATTGGGAAATAGTAACCCTTACAGTGCAATAAACATTCTTTTAAAAATATGAAACAAAATAGATAATATGTAGAAAATGAGGCTTGGATGGTAAGAGGTTTGAAATTAATTGTAAATTGATGATTACCGCGAAAAGTATATCTACCCCTGCCAACAGTATATGTAGATGCTAGCGAAATCCTGCGGATTCCGCTATAATGAAAGAGGCGAGCAGATGGTCAGCGCTACTGGAGAAACAAACGACAAGCAGCATATAAACATTCTCACAATTGGAGACCTTACAAAGGCAATAAAGAACAGCATTGATAGGTCTGGAATGGAAGAGGAGGCTGCAAGAAGGATGGCGCGCCATGTCCTGAACTTCTTTGGTTTTGCGGATAGAATCATAGACAACGTCCTCGAACCAGAAGATCGGGATGCGTTCTATATGCTCGAAGATGCAGGACTGCTAACTACTGAGAGGGAAGAAACTACGCTCTATGATGGTAGAGAATGGCGTATCCACTACTGGCTTTTCAGAAAAGAAAAGATATTTGAACTTGTGGAATCTCTGAAGGCAAAAGAGGCTGCGATGGCTGAAGATGAAGCCACAATATATGATGAGATTCCAGACGAAATTTGGAACAGGGAGAAAGGTAGTTCTGACGAGCATTAAACGCCTTCTTTTTCTATTTTTTTATGTGTTATTTTTAACATGTGTCGCACATTTTGCATACTTTTTGTCCACACCTCAGATTAGAGTTATTTTTCCATTTATCTATCGTTTTTGTTTCTTGCAGAACAAATAAAGAAATATTTGGGCATAATCTTACAAAAATAGATGTTATATTTTTCTATCATTTACAAAATATCATTATCTGAAGATTTGGATTTTCTTTACAAAACTAATGCATAAACAATATTACCTACCAAGGCAATATAACACAAGGGGATTCCTCTGAATAAAGTAGATTTTTCAAACATTTCCACACCGAAAGGAATTAGGAAGGGACGAGTTCCAGTTTCTCTTGTTGCAGTAATGGTATTGCTTTTCTCCGTAGTATCGGGTACGTATATCTATAGCATGGATATGACGAGGATAAGAGATGCAGACCCGAAACTGAATGCTGAGATGGACCAAGCCGCAAAGATTGCAGCAGAAGACATAGAAGACCAGGCATACTACATTGCACAAAAAGTGATTGAGGATGCATTTAGAAATGATGAATTTTCACCCGGGAATGGATTGCAAGACGACCTTGAGATGTTAAATCCAAAGTTTCAAGAACGTTTCAAAGATTATCTTGATGAGACATTCGAAAGGATGGACCACAAGAGACAATTCAGGATATCAATCCTTGACCATCTTGTCTTTATAGTTTTTGAGGAAAAAGATACCGTTGAATTTTTCGACCAATATGGAGAGGTTGGGGCTTGGTCGCCTACAAGTCCATCTTATGTAACAGCAGAGCAGGATACCCTGCTTGCAGGCAAGAATTCACCGAGTGAAAAGACAGTCTACTTTAGAGTAGTGGGGAAAGTAAGAATTGAATTAAGGCATCTGCAAACAGGAATAAAATTCGAGAAAGAGCAGGTTTTTGATAGAAATTCATACATTCCGTTACCTCTTTTGAAGACTTCATTTGATGGCTTCCAAGCCGCTTTTAATTCAACTTTCGGTGAAGGCGTGAGGATTGTAAGATATATTCTTACCATGTTAACATACTATCGTATTCTGATGGGATACTGTGCAGGTAAATATACTACGAATGGAAACGGTTTCAAGCCTTTATCAAGTGTATTGACAGAAGAAGATGTAAAATTAGCACTGTATCTTGCAGTTCTTCTCGAAGAAGCCCGCAGGCTGAGAGATTATGATAACAGAAACCCAGGAGAGGACGAAACTCCGATACAAGTGGATACTACAAAATTCCCCTCAAGAGGGGGTCAGGCTATTCAGAGTTTAATGGAAAATTACTGTAATCATGGAATTATCGATGGCTCAGACCTATTTGCACTTTACGATTCTCTATTCAAAGATGAGAAATTTGATCTAGGTGGTGTGTTTGGTCAGGCAATATACGGCTTTGCAGATAAGTTTGAGTTTGACCTTCTTAGATTATTCTGGCCCCAGGACCTATGGGGTAATCAGGCATCTTGGGAAGACCCAACTTTATACGAGCCCATAACAAAGAATCCAGCAGGGAGCAATAATCCAAAGAAGTACTGGGATGCGGTATATGATATGGGCGAAGCAAAAGCAAAAAAGATGCTTCTTGCCTGGTTGTGGTTCTGGGTAGAAGCCTTCGGCTTGCCGCATTCGATACCTACATTTCCAGCAGATGAAGAAGATGGTAGAGCCTCGATACCTGCACAACGCAAGAGTGCAACCTATGCATCAATGCCAAATTGGTGCTGCATACTTATACCTTGTATAATAACACCATATTTTGAATGCTGTTCTATGGAATGTCAAGGTTCATGCGACGAATGCAGCGGATGTCCAGGACCTCATTGCGTAGTAATACCCTCATGGATAAAAGGGACATATACCTTATTCTCCACCTATGGAACAAAATCAGGGACTGCACAATATTGGTGGCTCAAGTTCTATCCAGACCCAGGTTCAAACCAGAATCTGAATGGTAGGAAGGTGCAGACAGAATTACTTATGCTAGGTGAATCAAATGCTCCGAATATGAGACCCTATCCATTTATAATGAAATGCTGGTCAACAGACGATGGTGAATCGGGAGGAGGAGGTTGCGACGAAGAGGAGGCTTGGGATTATCTCCCCGACATGGAATATAGATATTATATGGTATATGAGTCTTTGATAAAGAAGCATGCAAAGAGCGTTTCGACTGCATATAGGGATACATTGTATTACATAATGGAATCTATAAACATGAGTGTGAAAAGACGAGACGATTTACCTGCAACGCCTATTGGATTGATGGACGAGATGGCGAAAGATGCGTCCTCATATCTTGGAGAAAAGAGTGCAAAAGGGAATGCTGCAGAAGGGAGTATAAATCCAAAGGACCAAGTATCTTTGCTCAAAGAAGGGCTTATAGATACACGAGATCAACTTTTTGTTGCAGAAGGATTAAATAAGTTCAAGAGTAGAGCAAATAGCGAGAAGGACAATTACTGGGAAGATGGAGCATATCATGATGGAGACCATAATGCATACAGCGATTGGCCAAAAGGAGTTTCATATGGTCCTCCGAAATCTAAATCTTCAGGGGAGCAAGGTGCACATTTCTTGTGGAGGTTATGCGCAGAAAGTGCAGATTTGTGTTTCGAGTTATTCTGGACATTTATGAAAAGTTCAGATTTTAACCATCTATCCTGGGGAGATGATTATATCGATGCATTTCCAAAGACACAACAGTTCAAACAGAAGATGGATGATGGCTATAATGACCATGAGGAGTATGACGGAAAGACCGATTATTTTAACTGGAAATACGACGCATTAAGAGATTGCTTCCACAGAGCAATGACGAATGTTTACAATCATATAGACGAGTTCCATTCATGCAATTACGATTGCGACGACGCAAACGACGATGGTAAAGACTATTGGTCTCAATCAAGTGAGTGCAGTTTCTGCTGTGCAGGAATACAGAAATGGGAATGGGATACTATCCCCTGGATAGCATGGGGAAATTATGGAAATGGGCAGACCCTATGGAAACATGTGAAAAATAACATTCAGAATGCTATAAGGAATGTTTTAGACCAGATCCATCATACTGACGATTGCTGGCCTGAAGATGGGGCTCAGCATTATGTTAACGAGCATCTGGAACCTAATGCGAACGGTGTTTTAAGTGCCTACAATTCGCATAATACAGACCCTAATTATCAAAAATGGGCAGTTTCCGCATTCGAGACATTCGTAGATGACGGCGCTGCAGGTGATGCAAAAGGCGCAAATGTTGGCAGGACCGTAAAACATGACATTGACAGATTGTCAGGTAATTTCAATCCGAACGAGTATTGGCTTGATAAGTTGATACGTGAGAAGATGTTCAACCATCTTTTCGATGCTGTAGATACTACGAATGTGATTATATTCCAAGTAACGAACGAGAGTAAAAGGCCTGGCTTGGGATATGGTGAAAAGTACGACCTTTGGGATGGAGAGTTGAACTCTGCGATTTACAATAAGACGATAATGAACGAGACGACCTTAGTTTTTGGTCAAGAAAATGTAGACACCTCGAGTTCGGGGAATTACATATGGGTTTCGGATGAAGCAAATAAAGAGATAAAAGGATATCATTTAGCAGATGCTCAAGACGACTACAGGGCTTGGACGCAAGAATCAAAGGTGTATAACGAAGCAACACCACAACATCAGAATCTTGCAGAAGCGCCGTATCTTACAAGATGGGAAGTGAAATTCAAGGCATCTGTTAAGGTGCATACGCGCACGATGAGGTATTCTGTGCCATCATCTGGAGAACATGAATATACCTGGCATAACGATACAGTTTATATCAAAGGCGAATTTCCGATTGATGTATATACGGCTTGGAATCTTACAGGGATAATTTATCCAAAGTGCAGAGGTTACTTTGAAGAAAAGAATGGTCTTAAGGTAAGAGACAAAGATACAAAGAGCGCGCCATTTTTCATATCGACAGAGTTCGAAAACCTTGTGAATGGAGTAAAGGTATCGATAGATTGGTCGCTTGACTGTTATTACAAGATACAGGATTATGCATGCAATATTCTCAACGAGATGATAGAGAAGGACATGAACTATTCAAAGTCTATCTCAGATGGTATAAAGATTCTCATGGATTCTTTAAAAACTGCATTATCTAACAATTATGGAAATAACATCATGAATATGAAGAACGCCCTGAAGAATGCAGCACAGAATTATATTAACATAGATACAGAAGGGTTGAGGATAAACGACCTGCCATTTTTCGATCTAGGAATAGAAGAATGGCGTATTCTAAAAGGAAGTTCTTCACAACTTCTTATTCGAATAAATCAATCCATGAACTTCGACTTTACATTCGAATTTACGCAAAGTAACGTAAAACTTACAAAAGGATGGATGAAATTCTGGAATTTTTCTGCAGGGGATTATGCAGGGACAGAGATTACATTTGATGGAAGTGCAAAGAAGTTCAAGTATCAGGGGTACTGGGATATGTGGGGAAAATATTTCAAATTTGAACTTGAGGCGCCTAAGAAAGTGCAGAGAGATGCTGCAACCACGTTCGACCCAACAGGCGGAGGTAAGGCAGTATATTTCCCTGCCTTGAACGAATCTGTGAAGATAGAGATAGGCATTTTTGGATTTTCGAGTTCTGGAAGTGCATTTACAAATCCTGTGAATGTTGGTACCGCAAAATATAATGGACAGAGTTACAAAGGAAATACACCTGAACATGTGATCACGATTGCAAAGCGTGCGTTAGGTAACCTGCTTGATTCCAGTTCATACGGAAGCCTTGCAGGGAGCGACAGATGCGGTATATATTTCGACCTAACAGGTTTCAAAGACGAGCCGAATAAACATATCAGGTTTACTGTAATGTTCAAGGAGAATCTGCTTGAACCTTCGCCTGCTGATTTTGCAAAAGCAAGATGGCTTTTTGTAATCTGGGCACAGAACAACATGCGAGAGATAGTTTACAATTTAGGAGAATCAGAAGCACCACAGGAAATTTACGCATCTTTACCTTGGAAACCCTCAGAGAAAATGTATCAGCATGTCTTTATTCGTTTAGACAACTATACTGCATCTACATCTATACCCGATATCTATGTCGAGGCAAACACGGCAGGGACTATGTCAGCACTTGAATTTGTAACTGCAGATTGGGACCATGGAACTTCTCAAAATTATCCAAGAATGATTGAAATCGAATTTGGCACTTATACAACCGATTGGCAACTACAAGGGACAATATTCAGAACACTTACCAAGCCGACGCCGTCTCCTTAGTTTTTTTGTTTCTGCGTTTTTGTAATTTCAAAGTAGATATGAAATAATATGAAACGATAGAAATTAAGATAAAAGCTAGGTAGTTAGATACTTGGCAGTTAAATACCACGCCAACTCATAAGTTGAACTATTACTTCAGAAGAAATGTAACTTGTAAAAGCAATAATCCACATCATTGCTACAAAATGAGTGCATGCACCTAGTTTATGTCCACCTTTCATAACGCGAGTTATTATAGACGAAATAAGGGCATGAAATGAACATATGAACAACAAAAGAAAAGTCATTAAGTTAAGGTCAAATGCACCTTGACCTAAGTATAAAGAATTGTATTTTAGAAAGGTTAATTCAGTCGCTCCAAAATCGATTGTTTTGAAAAGATTGTAGAAATTATTGACTACCTGCAAGGTCATAAAGAGCACAAAGACGATGGCAACACAAAGTCCATACAGGATACCAGTTAGGTTCGCAGAGGTCTTGAATCTGTGCATGCGCAAGGCAATTATTTTTATGAAGTTATCAGATATGATTTGAGCAATCTGTTTTGGATTCCCGCCAGTCCCTGTACCTTCCACATACATCTCTGAAAATTTCGAAATAAGTTCAGAACCTGTTTCTGCGCCGAAATAATGCCAGGATTTTATTCTGTTTATCCTCATTGCAGTGCGTTTGTAAAGGTCGTTTATATTCTGCGTTAAAGGTCCGAAATCGTGAGTGCGCAAACTTTTGAGCGCATATGATATATCTCTTCCTTTAGTTTCGGCAGAAATCCCAAGCGAACGAATGAATGATGGATAATTTTCATCTCTTCTTGTAATCTGTTCTTCTTCCCAATTTATGTATAAACCAGGCAAGATTAGAGGCGTGAAGGTAAGTGCAATTGCAAACTGTATAGGCAAATCTGGTGTTAAAAAAGCAAAGACACCAACTGCAATACACCCCAAGCCGGCAATTATCGTTGTATATTTAATCTTCTTCTCTGTCTCAGTCTCAATATCCATGGTATGCCATATATGTTCTCCAGGAACCATTCCATATATGAGATACAGAAAGATAGATTCTGTCATTACGAACATGACAATAACCAAACCCATCTCTAAAGTTGCATCAATTCCAACAAGCATTGGGATTAGTTCTGCAAAGACAATGATAAAACATAATGCAGTTATAGTCGAAATAAATGCATCTTGGAGCACAGATACAGACCTTAATGCAGATTCGTAATTTGCAGAATATTGGTTCATAACAACTATCTGTTCGTTTTTAAAGAACGCCTCTACGGGTTCGCCTGTTTCTACAGCATGCGCAAGACGGAGTAGGAAATCGCCAAATACTCTAGATGGGGTAAGTTCTGCAACTGTTCTGCATGCTTTTTCAAGCGAGATATGCCATTTGTCTGCAAGCATGTAAATTTTCTGAACCTCGACAGCAAGCGCACGATATTCTTTCATGTGCTGAAGCAGATTAAACATCCCTTTTCTAGATACATCAGATTGAGAAAGAACGCCCATTCGAGTTATGAATAGATGCATGTCTTGGTCTATATCATGCCCTCTTTTTTGGTATATTATAACAGGAAGGAGATTAAGCATTATAGGTATGAAAATAAGGACTGCAACGACTATTAATTTTACAATATCATCTTCGAAAATTTCTGGGAAAACAAGGATTGCAGTAGTTGCAAGAAGGATTGCAATAAGTGTGGGAATGAGCACAATACCTATGATGTAGTTCATTGGGGACATTCCAATTCGGGGCATTGTTCTAAGTTCTTTATACGCCCTTATGTAATCTTCACCAAGCCCCATTATCCCACCACTTTTCGTCCTTGCATTCATTTTTACATATATCTTTCATATATTTTACATCTATTATTTTCCATCTATTCTCCTTTTAACATCTATGTGGCTGCACTTACTAATCTATTCTTAGATACCTCATTTCCATTCTTTTTCTCAAGTTCTTGTTTTATTCTGCGTTCCCACCAAGAGAACCTTACTTCGGGTTTCATGGAATCTATCTTTGCCTTGTAGTAATCATAGAACATAGAAGTTACTGTATCGTAATCATTTATGTTTTTATCTATAAGTTCAGAAATGACCTTTGCGCGATTTTCAAGTTCTTTGTAAATATCTCTTCTATCAGTGAATTTCATCTTTGGTGCTATCTTCTCTTCGAGAATATATGAGTTATTCATACCTCTGAAATAGTGCACTTCTCTAACTTCATCCCAGACAAATACTGACCTATGAAGTACGCCATTGAGTTCTTTTGAGTATCTGATAATTTCATCGACTGAAGTTACTCTTCTTTCGAGTTTCTCGCCCTTGTAGAAAAGACGCTGGAATACGCACAGGTTCAAGTTGTCCATGAATCTAACTGGCACATTTATTGGGTCTCCAGTAAACCTCTGGATTAGATGTTTTACAGAAGGTGCGTGGAATGTTGTCATTACAGAATGACCTGTCTGCATAGCCTGGAATGCAGTAAACCCTTCTTTACCTCTAACTTCGCCTACTATGATATAGTTAGGACGGGACCTTAAGGCTGCTTTTACGAGTTCGAATAGGTCAACCTTTGATTCTTCGGGTCCTGAATCTCTTGTAACAAGCCTTTGCCAAACAGGTTGTGGCGCAATAACTTCAGGAGTATCTTCAGCAGAATATACCTTTGAGTTGTGGTTAATGAAGTTAAGCAAAGCATTTAGCGTAGTTGTTTTACCAGACGCTGTTTCTCCTGATACGACTACGTTCATGCCATTTTCAAGACAAAGCCATAAGTAGGCGGCTATCTGTGGCGAGAAAGTACCTGCGGCAACAAGTTGGACGACGGTCAGCGGCTTGGAGGGGAATTTCCTAATTGTGAAACTTGACCCTTCTTTAGAGACGTCAGTAGAATAAACGATATTTATTCTTGAGCCATCAGGGAGCGTCCCGTCAACTATTGGCTTGGCATCTGATACGGGTCTGCCAATCCTTTCTGACATGTTTCTTAGGTAATTGTCCAATTCTGCATCGTTGAAAAACTTAACATTCGTTTGTATCATGCCGAAAATCTTGTGATAAACAGAAACGTTATCGGTGCCCACAGAGTGGATTTCTTCGAGGTATCTGTCTCTAACTAAAGGTTCGAGTGGTCCATACCACATGATGTTTCGTTTTATAAAATAGGTAATGTCTTTCATTTCCTGAGGTGTTACTTTAACTTTCTTTGTTTCGAATCTTGAAAAGAAGGTTTGCTTTTCAGTCTCTATAGTAGTTACTTTTTCAACCAATCGTTCAATTACTTCTTCGAATTCTTCTGCAGTTTCGTGTGCTCTTTCGTAAGGCGCCTCCTTAAGCATCAAATCCATAACTTGATTGTATTTCTCCATGGTTTCCGCATTCATGGTAGGTTCTAAAGATATGTATCTTCTTGCGCCTCGCTCATCTTTTGTAATATGGATAAAAATAGGTCCTTTTGCAGGGAAGTTTTCATCGACAGGATAGATTAAGTTAAGTTCCATTCCTGTTTCTTCGATTTTTTCGTACTTGTGCCGCGGTATGGAAACATAGAAAGCAGGCATTTTTCCGGTAGATTTGCGTAACTGGGTAACGTATGACTTTAAATGAGGATTGTTATTCATTGCCTCCTCGTATAGTTTGTTTAGCAGGTTTGGGTCGTCTGTCATTTTCATCCCGTTCTATTAAGCAACTGAAGTTATATCTATTATGAAACCTACCTTAGGTTCTATCCTAAATCCGATGTTATCAACAATGGCTTGGCTTGGGTTAACGTATCTACTTATGAAAAGTATTCTGGTGGTAGTTCCCTCTATAGATACCATTTTTAAGTTTATAAGTAAATCGCAGTCTGATTCGAATTGTGAAAAAACGCCTGATTGAAGGTCTTTTGAATCTATGGTAAGGATAACAGATTTGTTAAGACCTGTGATTTTTTTGAAAAAGGCAATTGCTTCGATTGCGGTATCTCGGTCAATTTCATCTTTAACTAGAGATGAGAAGGTGTCTATTATAGTAATATCTCGTTCGAATAGCCCTTTTGCAGACATGAGCCTTTGAAGGAAATCGTATCTTGAGCGTGCTTTACCGATAAGTGGGTAAACAGGTATGAACATAAGTTCTCTGCTAAGTATATAATCGACTATAGGATAGTCAAGTGAATGCATCTGGTCTATGAATCCTTTTGTGGTAAGTTCAGTAGAGATGTATGTTACAGAATGACCATTTTTTAAGAAACCATAAGCGAGCCTTTGGCTAACTGCGGATTTGCCTGCTCCGTAAGGACCTTCGATAATACAGAGCGCTCCCTTAGGTATGCCGCCTCCAAAGGTTCTATGCAAGCCGTCTCGCACAAGTTCGATTTTGTAAATATCTCCCATTTTACCCTCCTTTTCAAATGATTGACTATTGATTAACTCATTGTATTCACATATCAATTTAGATATTAAATTTAAATTATATTAAATTATATTGAAACTTATCTTATCATATTTGCCTCCTTGAACTACTACTTTTAGTTCGTAATAACCTGATGAAAGGGAAATAGTAAGGTTAATCATTGCGGTCTCTTCGGGGAACCAGCCTGTTGCACCGCCTAGCATACTTATAACTAAATCGTTACCTGAGAATGCGGTACCATTAATAAGGACGAGAGTTTTTGAGGCATTTGTGATGGGGACCGAGCCTGTATTCTTTACGTAGATTGTAAGAAGATTTGTTGATTTATTGTAAGGCATGTTATCAGGGTCGTTAACGATTTTAATATCAGTCTGAATTTCGATTCCTTTATTGTTAGTATCTCTTTGGATATCACGAGCAAAATTGTAAGTTGTAGTAAGGAAGACGCCAACTAAACTAGTGGCAATCAATATCGATGCTATGAAGAATATCAACTGAGTTGCACTAGATGCTGGCATCTATCCCCTCCAGATATTTTTTCACCAAGGGCGTGGTATTTGAAATATTTTGCTCCAATATTAATCTTGCCTTTGGCATATTTAAGGAATTATTTGGGACATAATTTCGAAGAAAGAGAGTAATCATGGTATAACCTCCTCGATCTGTGTAGCATCAATCCAGGCGTGAGAAGGCGTTTCGTATACTGTTATTGTAAAAGTGCCTACGTTTGTATCTCGGAAATAGAAACTTGCGTTTGAACTACCTGCATTGATTGTTACTGAGGTAATACCCCATGTTATGCAATCGAGAGAAAATTCGGTTGTTGCACTTGAGGATACGATTGTAAGGGTTGTTGTTTCGTCTAAGGTTACGTTATTTCCATATTGGTCTTGTATTGTAACAATGCAGATAGATGAGTTTTCGCCGACTTTTACATTTGTTTGTGGAGACGTTGTAAATACAAGTTTTACACTTGCCCCTGGCACAACCGTAATAGTTTCTGAATATGAGGATGCGGTTCCTGATGATGCGGTAATGTTGAAATCGTCCCCTGCAAAGGTAGATGTGATAAAGGTAGTGCTTGCTACCCCTGCGATTGTGGATATTGGTGATGCAATACTACCCAAGCCGGAATTTGGTAAGCCAGGGTCATTTATAGTGAAAGTTACGATTGTGCCGTCAGGGACTGGATTGCCATGTGCATCCTCGACGGAAACTTGTATAAGAACTTGATGAACATCAGCAGAAACAGACAAAGCGCTTGTGGGATAGAGGAATGTTATTACAGCCGGCTTTCCGGCGACTACTGTAATTGGCTGTGAGTCAGCAGAATGCTCATTACAACTTGCAGTAACAAAGAAAACATCGCCTGCATGTGTAGATGTGGTAAGAGTTGTCGAGACGTGTCCTGCAATTGTAAATGCAGAATCTGGAGATACCAAGCCGGAGGATGTAAAATTCACTTGTATTCCATCGATTGCGTTGTTCCAAATATCTGTAACATAGAAAGATACTACCAGGCTTGGAGTATCTGCCGAAACAGTTGTTGGATTTATGGGCGAGGTTGAGTTTATTTTAGCAGGGGAGCCTGGGACCACTGTTATGGTAGGAGATGTGTCGCTACCTCCGATACAAGTTGCAGTTACAGTATAAACACTTCCGGCGATTGTTGAGGTAGTAAGGGTTGTGCTTGTAAGTCCGTTCGTAGTATAAGTTGGAGATATAATCGAACTTGAGCCTGTATAAGTCCATGTAACTTCGGTACCATCAGAAACGAGATTGCCGTAAGTATCTCTTACTTCGCATGAGATAGTAACAGTATGCAAATCCGCAGATACGGTAATAGGCGATGCAGGCGATGTGATTGTAACGAGTGAAGGTGTGCCTGGCAGGATGGTAATAGGTTCTGAGACGCCCGAATGTCCATCTTCGAATGCAGATATTGTTGAAGTCCCTGCAGTTGTGTCTCTTGCAAGTATATTGGCTTGGCCATTTGTAAGTTGAACAGAAGTTGCACCCCACGAGATACCACCGTTTGTTGAAAAGACCATTGTAGGCGAAGTCGAGGCAAAGGATACTATCGTTGTAGAATCTGTTGTTACAACGTTGTGATATTGGTCATGTGCAACAATCGTAACCTGGAATGGAAAACCTGCGTATTTTGAGCCTGCTGCAGGGTTAACATGATAATGCGCAACAGGACCTACAACTACAGTAACAAAAGCAGAATCAGAGATTGCTCCTACGGTAGCAGTAACAGTTCCCGAAATGGGATATGTACATGCGTATAAGACATTTCCAACCATCGTGCCTACATTTGTTGACCAAACAGGCAAAATATCGACAGGATTGTTATAAGCATCATACCCTTGGGCTGTGAATAATAAGGATGAGCCTACGGTAACAGTTGCAGGGTCGGGCGTTACAATAACATGGTCAAGTGAATTTGCAACTACGGTAACATTGGCTTGGGCAGATATTGCACCTACTGATGCTTCAACGAAACCTGAGCCTAGGGTATTTTGAGCAGTGAGAGTTCCTGCTCCGTTTATTGTTCCTACATTAGTTGACCAAACAGGTGTTATTGAAACAACATTATCGAACATGTCGTATCCTATGGCATCGAAATCTTTTGAATTGCCTGCAGCGACAGTTGCCTCAGATGGGATTATCTTGATATGATGCAAAGGACCTGGAATGATATTTACAGATGCTTGCCCTGAAATTGCACCTAAGGTTGCGGTAACATTCCCAATGCCTACAGATGTTTGCGCATAGAAAGTTGAACCTTGCATGTAACCTACGTCAGTTGACCATATAGGATTTATCGACACTATGTTTCCATATATGTCGTATCCAGTTGCGGTAAAAACAAAATTACCCCCTGCAGGGACATCTTGCGAACTTGGAGTTACTACGATACTTGCAAGATTTGCAGGTATCACATTCACTTGTGCAGAACCTACGATAGAGCCTACTGAGGCAGTTACAATTCCCGAGGTAACGGTATTAGGTGCCGTAAAAACGCCTAATGCATTAATTGTTCCTATGGTAGCACTCCAAGTAGGCGTGATTGGAACTATGTTGTCATATCTATCATGCCCGATTGCATCGAAATCATAAGAGCCCCCAGCAGGTAGGTCAAGATACGAGGGAATTACATGGATATGGTCTAAAGGTCCGGCTTGGACTGTTACAGATGCTGAATCTGAGATTGTGCCAACGCTTGCAGTAACATTTCCTACACAAGGTAGAGTTGATGCATATAGCGTCGAGCCTACCATGGTTCCTACATCAGTTGACCATATAGGATTTATGGGCACTGTGTTTCCATATATGTCGTATCCCGTTGCGGTAAATGATTGATTTTCGCCTACTAAGAGAGATACTGGATTTGGAGTAACAACGATATGGTGAAGATTTGCAGGTATTACATTAACTTGTGCAGAACCTACGATAGAGCCTACAGATGCGTTAACAAAACCTGTGCCTACTGTATTCTGAGCAGTAAAAACATTTCCTGCCATGCTTCCTACATCAGTTGACCAAACAGGCGTTATTGGAACTACATTGTGGAACGCATCATGACCTATTGCAGTAAAGGTATAAGTTCCTCCAGCAGGGACATCTATTTGTATAGGCTCTACATGGATATGGTTAAGAGCGCCTGCGATTACATGAACTGTTGCAGAATCAGAAATAGACCCTACGGTTGCGGTAACGAGCCCATCTGCAGGCGTAGTTTGTGCATAGAATGTAGAACCTTGCATATAGCCCACGTTCGTAGTCCAGACTGGATTTATGTTTATAGGATTGTTGTATATGTCATATCCGACTGCAGTATAGATAAGACTACTACCTACTGGGACATTTGCATCATCTGGCGATACAACTATATGATGAAGAGATGCAGGAACTATATTTACTACAGCGCTCCCTACTATAGAACCTACAGTAGCCCAAACATTTCCTGTTCCTGTGGGAGTTTGTCTTGCTATCAGCGTCGAGCCTACCATCACGCCCACATTTGTTGACCATGCAGGTGTGATTGATACAGGGTTGTTGAAAATGTCATAACCTTGTGCAGTAAATACCTGAGTTCCCCCTGCAGGGACATCTACAGGCGAAGGCAAAACTACAATATGATGTAGAGGCGCGGGAGTTACGTTTACTATTGCAGAACCTACGATATTACCTACGCTCGCATTTACATATCCTGAACCTGGCGTAGTTTGCGCATTCAACATAGAACCTGACATGGTACCAACATTAGTTGACCATGAGATTGTGGAATTTATATCGACTGGTTCGTCGTTAAAATCGTATCCATATGCAAAAAATACCTGAGTTCCCCCTGCAGGGACATTCACATAAGAAGGTGTAACTACGATATGGTGCAAACCTGGTATTGCATATGCCTTTACTCCATTATTTGTTATTACAGTAACTCTTTTTGGGTTTTGTATGTTTGTAAGATTTAGATGAAGAGTATCCATAGGAGCCCATACATTTGTGTATTTTCCATCGACTGTAAACAATACGATTTTTTGGCTTGCATCTATTCCATTTACAAGAACAGAAGTTTTTTCTGCTTTCAGCGTAGTCGAGCCTACATTCTTTACATAAATGTGTAAATTTCGAACTGTTTTATTCCAAGACATACTTTCAATCTCAATCGCAGTGTTTCTATAAGCATAGTCTTTTTCGTTCTGTTCATCCAAGCCGTGAAAGATAGTATCCAAGCCTTGGGTAAATGCCACATATGAAACCGAAGCAACGATAATAAACGCGGTAAATAGAATAGCCGCAGAGACATTAAGACTGAATCCTATTTTTACCCCTCCTTTAAGGGCAGTTACTCATATAGTAATTCCTCGATATAATATTACCGTTATTCGGAGGTTATCATAGATTGGAGGATGGGTTAAAAAATTGGAAATTTTTCTTCGTATTCAGAAAAAAAGTGCTATCTTCAGATTATCCCCAGATTTATAGAAAGTTGAAATAAAAGGGTGAATTTTAAATGTCTCACGATGGCGAAGATAATAAAAAGGATGTTGAGAAAGAGATGCTTTCTGAGGCTTCTAAGGCAGTTAAGTTTGCAAAACATGCAATCGAAAAAACAGCAGAAAATTTACATGAACGCCTATCTGCTATGGATGAAGAGGAGAGTAAAGAAGAGAGAGATGAAACAAATATTACAGAGAAAATAGAAAATATGAGTAAATCTATAATGAAAAGCGCACAGGATATTAAAAAGATAATAATGAAAGAGGCAGATAACATACGCGAATTCATTACTGGCTTGAATGCAGAATTGGAAACTTGGAAATTCAACGCCGAAGATACCCCTGATGGCACACGTATAGAACTTCATGCAGTCGCAAAACTACGAAAAAAACCAACCTCCTAACATCTTACTCTACACCTTACTTATTTCAACTTCGTCTCGATTGTTTTATTAAATGTTACAAAGATCCTATCTAATGGGTCTACTCCTTTATTCAACCTTGCTGCAATTATTGCAAATGGTTTTAATTCCAGCCTTTTTTCTTTATTCGCACTCTCTACCACAATTATAGAATCCAAGGTATGGTTTGCCAACTTCCATTTTGCATCTTTTGTATTCTTTATCACTGTCTCGCCGAAATAACAACCAAAATCTAAAATTGTCGAGGCTATTAGATTTTCGTCTTGTTTCCCTTTTAATCTTGAAAAGTAATCTACTAGGAGTTTGTCTGCTTGCTTCAACCCTTCTATATCGTATGTAAGTTGAACATTGAAATATTCTTTTGCGGTTGATATGAATTTTTCAGATATGGCTCTTATTCTTTCATGCGTGATCCTTGGCATTTTTATCACTACTTGGTAAGCATATATGAGGATGAGCCCAAGCCGAGACGCTCTGCTTCTCTTACTTGAATTTCAGGGTCTATCTCGTTATGTCTTTGGAACACATCTTTATCTTTAGAATGTGCAAGGTCGAGGAAGGCTTGGTCTATAGCAACCAAATCATTTGATGCAAGTATTCCGATATCGTCGAGAATTTTCTTTCTGGGCGCGCTACAACAATCGCACCACATCGAAATATTATTTGCAAAACTTATGTATCTTACATTATCTTTTCCGACTACAGATAGGAAAGCCTCGCATGCCGCAGCAAGCGCTTTAGGAAGCATATCTTTGTCTTTCATGGATATGACACCTCTTTCGCATACGGGCACACAGAAGCCGCAATGCATACATTCCCATTCTTTTTCTTCTTCGAGCCTACGTTTTCCATCTCTAACAACAGGTATTTTAGGCTCACATACAGAAATACATTTCCCGCAACCATTGCAATTCTCAATATTATATTCCATCTTAACTGTTCTATGCTGCAGAAGTTTTCCTCCTTTAGTCGTGCAGCCCATACCTATATTCTTTATCGCACCCCCAAAACCAACCTGTGGATGACCTTTACAATGCGAGACCACTATTACTTTATCCACCTCTTCGTAAATTTGTGCAATCTCAATCTCCTTAAGCACGCCTTTTGAGAAAGATACACTCCCTTTTTGGAATCCAAGCCCGTCTGACACTATGAAAGGTGCATTAATTGCAGAATATGAGAAACCATTTAGGTATGCAGTCTCTATATGGTCAATCGCGTTGTATCTCTTGTAATTATAATATGAAGTTGTGTCTGTAACGAATGGCTTGGCTCCTCTTGCCTTTATACCATCGACAATTTGCCTAATAAAGATTGGATGGACATAATTTAAGTTGCCATATTCTCCTACATGTGTTTTTATCGCAACGATTTCGTCTTTTTGTATGAACGAAAATATATCTGATTTTTTTAACAATCTCTTAAACCTTGAGAGCATGTCCTTCTCAAAACTCCATTCCGTAAAATACACAACTGCCATTTTTCATCACCTTTACCATATTCTTATCTTTTTTTCTTTTATATCCCTTTTTCTGTGGTATCAACGGTAGTTAGATATCAAATACGATATCGATACGATATTATCTTGGAGAATAAAAAAATAGCGCAATATCCATTTAAAACACACGAAAGAATTGTGCAGTCCTGAAATTAGTTCCTCTCGAAAAAACGAGGTCATCTTGAAACCACCTCTTTTACATCCTTTTTAGAGATAGTAAGAAATTGTGGAGCGTATTTTTCGATGAGTTGAATGTGTTGGTTGATGAATTTAGTTTTCTTAGATGTGTGCATTTTTCTCACGAAACCTTGGAATGGTGTTTCACAATCGTCGATATTAAGGCTCCAATGAGGACTTTTGAAATTTCTCTATAACTTTCTTTATTTCACTTTCTTCTATACTTCTTTTCTTCCTCCCTCTCTTGGATACGGATATTCCCCTCTCTCTACATACCTCCTATACAATTCTCTCGCCCATCTCGCCTTTATTCTTTGGTTCTTCGCCATCTTCCTTACTGATTGCTCCCCTTTCTCCATCTCTCTTATGCTCTACCTTACTTTTTTCTTGCTTAGTTTCCTCATCTTCTCTGGAGAACTTTTACTTTCTCCGAGAGGAAGTAATTTCGAGATATTACAATATAATTTTAAATCAAAAAACAATTTAAAATACCTCTTTTACAATTATGATATGGGATAGTTATGGCAAAGAGCACAATGGCAATGGAACCTTTTGGAGATAGAGTAAAGGCAATGTTAAGTGGTAAAGGTGTAGTCTTCTTTCAGATTGTGCAAGAGAACCTAAGTTCCTCTGAACCTATTGAGACAATTAAGATGCTTGACGAAAACGGTTCGCAACTTGCAAAATTAACTTCGGTGATGCATATCGATAAGACAGCAGAAATCCAGGCATTTTCTGTAGAAGGCTGGGACCCTGCAAGAGGGTATGCTCAAAGGTTGTTGAAATGGTACTTTGCATACTTACGAAAGAAAGGAATGAATTCTGTAAGATGTGAAATATACAAGACAGACGACAAAACACATGAGAAACTAGAATGTTTTAAGGAATTCGGGTTCAGGGCAACAGATATGGGCGGTCTCGGAGGGACGGTACAATACGCGCTGGAGATGAAACTTTAAAGTATTCCCTTGACACATACAACTACGACCTACCTCGTGAACTTATAGCACAGCATCCCGCGGAACCTCGTGATTCTTCTAGGTTGATGATAGTTAACGAAAAGATAGAGCATGTGCTCTTTAGAGATTTGCCAAGATTTCTAAAAAAGAACGATGTTCTTGTAGTAAATGAAACGAGGGTCCTCCCTGCTAAAATTGAAGCAAAGAAAAATACCGGAGGTAAAGTAGAGATTCTTCTTGTGTCTAAGATAGACTTGTGCGAAAATTCATCAGGAACATCAGGAATATGTGAAGATAAGAATAAAGAAGTAATCTGGGAATGCCTTGCTATAGGAAAGAACCTCAAGGAAGGTACTACTCTTGTAATAGATAATAAAGTGGAAAATGAAAACAAAAATATGAAAGCAAAGATAATCTCAAGAGGAGAAAGAACAAAGATTGCATTCGAATGTTCGGAAACCGAATTCTGGAATATGCTTGCAAATGTCGGCAAGATGCCTTTACCACCGTATATTCGTGAAAACTTAGATGATAAAGAAAAGTACCAAACAGTATATTCTAGAAATACAGGTTCGATTGCTGCGCCCACTGCAGGACTTCATTTTACACCCAATTTGATAGAAAAAATATCAGAAATAGGAGTGGAATTTGCAAAATTAACACTTCATGTTGGCTTGGGAACTTTTCTACCTGTGAAAAGCGAAGATATCCGAGAACATAAGATGGAGAGAGAACGATTTGTAGTAACAAAAGAATGTGCAGAGAAGATAAATTCAGCACGAGAAAATGGAGGAAGGTTAATTGTAGTCGGAACTACAAGTATGAGAGCGGTAGAATCTTCGAATTGGATAGATGGAAAGATATATCCCTCAGAAGGAGAAACAGGATTGTTTATCTATCCTGGTTACAAATTTAAATCGAATGCAGATGCTCTTTTGACGAATTTTCATTTGCCAAAATCGACGCTTCTTATGCTTGTTTCTGCCTACGCAGGCTTGGAGAGAGTTATGAATGCATATAAAGTAGCAGTCGAGGAAAGATATAGGTTTTATTCTTTTGGAGACGCAATGCTATTATTTCCGAATAAATCATGAAAATATATGGTAGAAATAATGGAAGTGAAATTTAAATGATAGTTAGATAGTGATAAGTTAGATAGATTAGTTAGATAGTGATAATTTTATGATATCTAATACATCATATATCTCATGTGATAAGTGATGAGATTTAGGGTCAGCCGAAAAGAGGGATGGAAATGTTAGGATTTAAATTGGTTTCAAGAAGTGGGAATGCAAGAGCAGGCGAATTACATACATCTCATTCTATAGTAAAGACGCCTGCATTTATGCCCGTTGCCACAAAAGGGAGCGTAAAGACATTGTCTTCAGAAGAATTGAAAGATATAGGCGTGGAGATGATTATTTCGAATGCATTTCATTTGTATATGAGACCAGGCTTGGAGGTTATAGAAAAGGCGGGAGGATTGCATAAATTTATGAATTGGGACAGAGGGATATTTACAGATTCTGGTGGTTTCCAGATGATAAGGGAATTTTCGATGAAGGTAGAAGAAAAAGGAGTTAATTTTAGGAATCCATACAACGGAGATAGAGAACTACTCACACCGGAGAAAGTATGTAAAATACAAGAGATAATAGGGTCTGATGTAGCAATGGTTCTAGATGAGTGTCCGCCCTGCAACTCGGATTATGAATATGCAAAAAAGAGTGCAGAATTAACAACAAGATGGGCAAAGAGGTTCAAGGCTGCACATAATAAGAAAGAGCAGATGGTTTTTGGAATATGTCAAGGTGCAATTTATGACGATTTAAGAAAAAAATCCGCAAAAGAACTTTCTGAACTTGACTTTGATGGATATGGGATTGGAGGTTTGTGCATAGGTGAAAAGAAAGAAGATACAAGGAGGTCAATTGCAAATTCAGTATCAAATCTGCCTGAGGATAAACCGCGATACTTAATGGGCGTGGGTGCGCCTCAAGATATATTAGATGCAATAGAGATGGGTGTTGATATATTTGATTCTGTATTTCCTACTAGAAATGCAAGACATCGGACAGTTCTTACATTTGAAGGAAAATACAACATAGGAAGTGCAAAAGGCAACGTTAATTCCAAGCCATTAGAAGAAGGATGCGAATGTTATGCATGTAAGAATTATAGCATGGGATACATTAACCATCTTGTGCGTGAAAACGAACTTCTTGGAATCAGGCTTATTTCGATACATAATGTCTTTTTTACAGAAAAACTTGTGAAAGAGGCAAGAAAAGCAATAATCGATAATAGATATGACGAATTTAAAAAAGAGAAATATAAAAAAGAGAATGGTACACGAAGTGGTACAAGTGTACAAGTGTGATTTTTAACAAATAAAGTAGATAAATAGCAAGTGTCAAGAATATTGATAGCAAGTAGCAAAGGAGGATGTAAAGATGTCCCCATGGAGTCCTGAGTGAGGAACAAACCGTCGAGAACTCGGCAAATTTCGTTTAAAATTTTGTGTGATTAAAAGATGATGATTAAAAAAATAATATGATAGGTATGTGATATGTATCAAGAAAAAGGTATATATACAGAAAAAAATTGGAGTATGATAAATGTTAGCAGATTTCAGAGATGTGTTGGGGGGAAAGGAATGAAAAACCGAAAAGGAATGTGGTGGGCAAGAAGTGTATCGGCAGTTTTTGTGATTACTCTTTTTTTGGTGGCAGCGTTTGCAGTTGCCGTCGATAATGTAGAAGGAGGACCAACCAAGCCTGCATGCGATTGGAGACCTGCAAGAACCGGGCATTATACAGTAACAAACGGAAGAACAATAAATATGATAGTGATTCATGTTGGCGAAGGTTCGTATGAAGGTATTATTAGTTGGTTCCAAAGCGCGAACAATCCATACCATACAAGTGCACATTATGTAGTTGCGAGAGATGGAAGGCTTACCCAGATGGTCAAGGATAAGGACATCGCGCATCATGCAGGGAGTTACAATTCTAGATCCATTGGAATAGAGCAAGAAGGATATTGTTCGAATCCCAACACATTTACACCTGCAATGTATAATAAACTTGCAGAATTGGTAAGATATTTATGTTATGAATATAACATTCCAAAAGATAGAAGCCATATTGTGGGGCATAACGAAATTTCTGGACCTGGTGGACATACTGACCCTGCGCCTTATTTCAATTGGGCGCATTTCATGTCTCTTGTTAATGGAGGAAGTGGTTCGAGCGGAGGTTCAAGTGGAGGTTCTAGCGGTGGTTCAAGCAGTGGAAAGACAGTAACAAATATAAGATGGGGAGACCAAAGTGGATATACGAGAGTAGTTGTTGACCTTTCTTCGTCATGTTCGTACAGTGTATTCACGCTTGAAAATCCATCAAGGATTGTAGTTGATGTAAATAATGCCAAAATTGGAGGTTCTTTATCGTCTTCTGGTGGGACTATAAATGTAAATAACGAAGCGGTAACAAGGGTAAGGTATGCGCAATTTTCATCGACGACAGTGAGGGTTGTAATTGATTGTGCTGCAGGCTTGCCCACATACAACAAAATGACTTTGACGGGACCTGATAGAATTGTTATAGATGTTAACGATTATTCTAAAAGTGGTTCGAGCGGTGGAACTAGCGGAGGGAGTGGAGGGCAACAGCCATCTTGGGTGCGGAATCTAAACGTGCCATACATAAATCAATATCAGGTTGGATTATCGAATGGATGTGGTCCAACATCGTGTGCGATGGTTTTGAGGTACTATGGAAAGAGCGTAACAGCCTCAGAGATATACAACAAACCGAATGTAATGGGGAGCAGTGGTTTCAATTGGTATCCAGGGACTGCGGCAGTTGCCTCGTATAGTGGAGTAGATGCATCGATGAGCCTGTCAAGAACCTGGGCGCAGATTAAGAATGAGATAGCAAATGGGCATCCTGTGATTATAGGAACAAAATATACGTCGTGTGGGCACATAATGGTAATAAGAGGATTCACAGCGAATGGTGATGTGATAGTAAACGACCCTGCAGGAAATTACTATCATGGATATGGTGCAAATTCTAATGGGAACAATGTAGTATATCCGTTCAACGATTTCAAAAACAAGGTAGGTGCTGATGGAAGTATATGGGCAATGTTCGTATCAGGCACGCCATCGAGCGGAAGTTCAGGCGGAGGGTCGAGTGGAGGGTCCTCAGGAGGAAGTTCAGGAGGGAGTTCTGGAAGTATCTCAGGTAGTGTACTTGAAATAAATACAGATACGCTGAATGTGCGTACGGGTCCATCGACTTCGTATAGCATAATAGGTCAAGTCCACAAAGGGGAGAAGTATTATAAAATCACATCAGGTGGGGGATGGTACAAGATTTATTTTGGAGGTACAAGTGGATGGGTTCATGGCGGATATGTGAAAAGTGGTTCGGGGACTGTTGTTACAGTCGATACAGAAGATTTAAATGTGCGTTCAGGTCCATCAACATCTTATGGAATTATCGGCTTGGTGCACGATGGACAGAAGTATGTAACCTGCGGTTCGGCTAATGGATGGTACAAGATATACTACAAGGGGAATACAGGTTGGTGTTCAGGTGCGTATCTTAAAGGGACAAGTTCAAGTTCATCGAGCGGTTCAAAGAGTTCGTCTTCTTCAAGTTCATCATCAGATACTTCATCTCTTTCACAGAGACGCCAATCAGTAATAAATCTAGCATATCAGCAATTAGGCAAGCCCTATGTCTGGGGCGCTGAAGGTCCGAACAGTTTTGATTGCTCCGGCTTGGTATATTATATATACAGGCATGTAGGCGTGTCAGTGCCTAGAGTAGCGCATGATCAATATTGGTCGTCTAGCGCAACAAGGATTTCAGCGAGCCAATTGAAACCCGGCGATTTAGTGTTCAAGAAAGGTACCTACGATAGGAATGGGGATGGAGTTGCGAACAGTGCAGATGGAATTACGCATGTTGGAATATATGTGGGGAATGGCTATATAATAGAAGCAAAAGGGAGTGCATATGGAGTTGTGAAAGTTACCTTATCAAGTTGGACCTCGTCGTCGAAATGGGGAGGGGCAGCGCGCTATTCTGCATTAGATGTAGGTAGTTCGGGAGGTTCCTCAGGTGGAGGTTCAGGTGGTAGTTCTGGAGGTTCAAGTGGGGGTTCTTCGTCGATATCTGTTGGAGATATAATAAAAGTGAACTGCAATACCTTGAATGTCCGTTCAGGTCCAAGCACGAGTAATACGATTATAGGAGAAGTGCATTCTGGCGAGAAGTATGTGGTATGTGGCGTATCGAATGGATGGTATAAGATTTATTTTGGAGGAACAACTGGATATGTATATGGAGGATATGTAGTTGAGAGTTCTGGAACTATAGTTACAGTGAACTGCAATACCTTGAATGTGCGCACTGGTCCGAGCACCGGATATAGCATAATAGGACAGATTTATTCGGGTCAAAAATATGTATCGATGACTACGAGCAATGGATGGTATAAGATTTGGTTCAAAGGTAATACCGGATGGAGTTGTGGAAGTTATCTTTCTACAGGAAGCAAATCGGGAAGTTCGAGTTCAGGAGGTTCCTCATCGTCTGGTTCAAACTCAGGCTCTTCGAGTTCTTCGAATGTAGGTAATGGCAAAAAGATTGCATTGAATCCCTCAGACCAATACAACAATGTAGGACCAACTGGGTATGTAGAGGCAGTAGGTGCGAAAGATATGGCTGCAAGATTAAAGAGCAAGTTAGAATCGCTTGGATTCCAAGTAAAGATATTTTACTCGTTGAACTCCGCGCCTTTTGAAGCAAATAGTTGGGGTGCAGACCTTTATTTGAGCATACATACAAATGCTGGAGGACCATCTGCGAGAGGGACAATAACAATCTATCCTGATGATTCATATACTCCATCATCGAAATATACAAAATCGAAACAATTTGCAGGCTTGGTAACCAATGCGATTGTTGCGGAATGTGGCACACCGAATAGAGGAACATGCAGTGACTTAGATACAGGACGCGGGTTCAGGTTCCATTCGATAGAACATACTACCATGCCATCTGCGTTAACTGAAGTAGCCTTCCATTCTAATGCATACGAGGAATCTTTGTTAAAGACAGCAGAGTTCAGGGATAAAGCAGCAACGGCGATGGCAAAAGCTATATGCAGTTACTTCAATATAAATGCGAATGTGCCTGGAGGAGGGTCATCAGGAGGGAGTTCTGGAGGTTCGAGTGGCGGTTCCAGCGGAGGTTCTGTATCGATAGTAAAAGTGAATTGCAATACCTTGAATGTGCGTACAGGTCCGAGCACGAGTTACAGTATCATAGGACAAATTCATTCTGGCGAGAAGTATGTAGTATGTGGATACTCAAATGGGTGGTATAAGATATACTTTAATGGAGGAACTGGCTGGTGTTCAGGGAGTTATGTAGTATCTTCGACAGGGACGATAGTTACAGTGAACTGCGATACCTTGAATGTGCGTACAGGTCCGAGCACATCGTATGGTATTATTGGACAGGTGCATTATGGTCAGAAATATGTCAAAATAACAAGTTCGAATGGCTGGAACAAGATATACTTTAACGGAGGAACTGGCTGGTGTTCAGGGAGTTACATGGTGTAGAGTAAGTAAGGTAAGAAGTAAGGGGATGAATATACTTAAATGAGAAACTTTTTGACTTTTTTTGACTTAATCTTGTCTCGACTTTACTTTTTAATTTTCTTATTTTTTTAATTTTTGTTTTTAGATTTAGAAAATAAGGTTCCAAGTTTATGCTTTATGTTCTCATAATGGGTTCCTTTCCAGTAGATACGTCCGCATGTGTCGCAGATGTAGAATTCATTCTGTAATTTAAACACGCCTTCAGGGATTTTATCTTTGATATTTTCGATTTTCTCTTTTTCTATGTTTTCCTTTTCGATGGGTTTGAGAAATGAATTGCATTCTGCGCATCGTGTAAAACTCATTTCGTCAGAAAGGTTAAGTTCATCAACAACCTGCCTTATTTGTTCGTCGAGATTGTCTGATTCTATGTAGATTGCCTTTGCTCTTTTTGTTTGGGACAACTGGTAATCTCGCGTAAGAATAATTCTATCTTCCTTGGATGCGATTTCTACGATTTTTTCGTCGTTAATGTTATCAATATTTCGAGGATAGAGTGTATCGTAACCCATGAACCGAAGCCATTTAGCAAGTTTGCCTAACATGTGGTCTGCTATAAATTTCATAACTTCACCAACTTTCAACCAATTTCTACCTATTTTTAATTTAGCAAATTCTGATTTTTCTGATTTAGTGTATGGAGTCTTAGCAGTGATTGTCTATTAATAATTAATGAGTGTTTACTGATTAATTGATTATTTCTGGTTTGTATTTAGCGAGTATGCCATTGCCTATTTTTTCTAAGTGTGTGAGGTTTAATTTTATAGTTTCCTCGAGGGATTTTGCGCCTGGATAATCTACCAGGCTTGGAGCGTTTCCACCTATAATTATGCTACCGATATACACAATGAGTTCATCTACAAGATGGGAGTTTAAAAAAGTGTGAATTATATTTGAACCTCCTTCGATGAGAATTTTTCTTATGCCGAGAGCATAAAGTGTATGCAAAACCTCTCTGAGGTCTAGTTTACCATCAGAGTAGTTGCATTCATATACCGATACATTTTGTGGCAAGGTGAAATTTAGTTTTTGTCCTTTTCCCATGAATAAGATAGTTTTCGCAGATTCGTTTAAGACGTTTGCATTTTTTGGAATTCTGCCAAAAGTATCAAGGACAACTCTAACTGGATTTTTTACCTTTTCATTATTTAAATCTAGATATTTCTCTTTAACAGTGAGTTTAGGGTCGTCAGAAAGAACAGTGCCAATACCTACGAGTATTGCATCTGAATTGTTGCGAAGTTTATGGACTCTTGCAAGGTCATCTTCTGAAGAAATACGAGTCTGTTTTCTGGTAGTAAGCGCAAGTTTTCCGTCGAGGCTCATGGCGCAATTAATTATCACGTAAGGTCGCATTAAATACAAATCTGCTTTTGATAAGAAATACTTTTGGAGTAAAAATGGTGTAAAAAGTATGAGCGCGGGAGATGCGATTTGAACGCATGAGCGACTTCCGTCGCAATGGATTAGCAATCCATCGCCTTACCGGGCTGGGCTACTCCCGCATGTCCTTTTTTTGTTGCAAATCCTGAGATGTAATAAGTTATGGGGTTTAAAAATATTAAGTTTTCTGTGCTCTACTGTAATATCCCGAAATTACTTTCCTCTCGGAGAAAAGTAAAAGTTCTCGAGAGAAGATGAGGAAACTAAGCAAGAAAAAAGTAAGGTAGAGCATAAGAGAGATGGAGAAGGGAGAAGAATCAGTGAGGAAGATAGCGAAGAGCCAAAGAATAAAGGCGAGATGGGCGAGAGAGTTATACAATGATTATGGCTTGGGAGGCTGCCGTAAATTATTACAATTTCAAAAGTCCTCATTGGAGCCTTAATATCGACGATTGTGAAACACCATTCCAAGGTTTCGTGAGAAAAATGCACACATCTAAGAAAACTAAGTTCATCAACCAACACATTCAACTCATCGAAAAATACGCTCTACAATTTCTTACTATCTCTAAAAAGGATGCACAAGAGGTGGTTTCAAGATGACCTCGATTTTTCGAGAGGAACTAATTTCAGGACAGCACAAAAAGCGTTCTACAATGAACTCACAGACATCATTTTTGGCAACTACATGAAGATGCTTGAACAATTCCTTAGTGATTCTCAGGAGGTGGTGAGATGACCAAGCGAAACAATTACAGGATACTACACTTGGCAGCACATGTTACTTGCCTGCTTTTGCTTCCAAATCTTTTGCAGCCGCGTTTGCTTTCTCCGCATATTGTATAGCTTTTTCGTAGTTCTTGCTTCGCATGAAACTCTTTGCAAGACGTAAGAGATTATTTGCAAGAGTAACATCGATACCTTTCGTAGATAGGTCCTTAATGTATTTTTCAACGTTTTCAACGGCAGTAGTGGCATTCTTTGCAGGGTCATCAGAAGTTGTAGTGGCTGCAGGTTGTTCAGTTTTCACTTCTGGTTTTACTTCAGGTTTAACTTCGACTTTTTGCTCAACCTTTACTTCAGGCTTGGGTTCTTCTTTTACCTCCGGTTTAACCTCAGGCTTGGGTTCTGGTTTTTTCTCTACTTCTTTTTGCTCAATTTTCTTAGCAGGGACTAAATCTAATGGAGTTGAGCAGAACGGACATGCTTTTGCTGTTGATTCTACGCTCTTTCCACATACAGGACAGAGGACAAGTTCTTTCTTTTCTTCTTTTTGCTCAACCTTTTCGACTTTAACCTCTTGCTTCACTTCTGGCTTTACTTCTTCTTTCTTTTCTTCAACTTGAGGTGTGGGTTTTTCTTCTTTTATTACATCTTTTAAGACCTGTTTGGCAATGTTCAATGTAATATCAGTTTTCATAAGTTTCGAATATGCAACCACTTTATTTAGCGCCCCTTCAAGTTCACGTATGTTGTTCTTTATCCCTGTTGCTATGAATACTATAACTTCATTTGGTACAATTAAGTTTGCATTCTGGACTTTCTTTCTTAATATGGCAATTCTAGTCTCTAAATCAGGGGGCTGTATGTCAGTTATCAGTCCCCATTCAAATCTTGAAACAAGCCTTTCTTCTAAAGTTGGAATTGCCTTTGGCGGACGGTCTCCAGAGATGATTATTTGTTTATGGGCATTATGCAACGCATTGAACGTATGGAAGAACTCTTCTTGTGTTTTTTCTTTACCTGCTAAGAACTGAATATCGTCTATTATCAAGACATCTACATTTCTGTAGGTGTTTCTGAATTCTCCAACTTTATCATGCTGAATTGCATTGATAAGTTCGTTCGTAAACTTCTCTGTGGATATGTAAACTACTTTCATCTTAGGTCGCTGTTCCTTAATTCTGTTTCCTATTGCAGATATAAGGTGCGTTTTACCAAGCCCGGCTCCTCCATATATGAACAAAGGATTGTAGGCTGTAGCAGGGGCTTCTGCCACTGCTAGCGCTGCTGCATGTGCAAAATGGTTACTATCTCCAACAACAAAAGTTTCAAAGACATATTCTTTGTTAAGACCTGTGCCTACTTCTTTAGGTTCTTCTTTACCTTTCTCAGGTTCTACAGGCATTTCGATTTCTATAGTTTCATGACTCGCAGCAGGTTCAACAATTATCAACTTTGATTCCAATTCGGCATATTCATTTTCAAATTCAGTTGCTTTTGTTGGATCTTTTAGTTTTGCAGTGAGTTTCTTTAATTTTGCAAGTGCCTCTTTACCTTCCTCGGTTAGTTCCTTTCCTTGGATTTCTTCGATTTTCTTCGTTACTTTTTCTTCAAGAGACTTTAATCTTTCTAAGTTTGACTCGTATTCAAGAAGTGTCTTTTCAGCCTTTTCAAGGTTCTCAGCATATGCAGATTCTAGAATTTCTACGATATATCCATTGTTCTTGTAATTCTCTATTGCTGAGGTAACTTTCTTTTGTCTTTCTGCTATATTTCCTTCTAAAGCAAGGAGTTTTGTTTCTGCTTCTGATATTTTCTCAGGGTCTTTTATCATTTCTGCAATTACCTTTGCTTCTTTCTCGTTCGATTTTTCAATTTTTCCAAGCCGCTCTTTAAGTTCTGCGCTCTTCATGATTAATTCAGAATATTTCTCAAATTCCTTAACAGCATTTCCTACATCGCCTTCAATTAGAGGTTCTAACTTTGAGACGAGATAACCTTCATTTTTCCAAGATTCCAATTCCGCCTTTAATTCATTTCGTTTATTATCAACTTTTGAAAACAACTCAAAGGCTTCTGCTTCTATGGAGTTTATTTGGTCTGGATTATTCATTTTGTTAACAAGGTCAACTACTTCATTCGAAATATAAGTATCAACTTTGCTTAATTTTTCTTTTAATACATTAATCCGTTCTATATTTTTCTCGTATGACGCAAATTCTTTCTCAGCGTTCTCAAGGTCGTCTAAAGGCACGGTTTTTAATCTTTCTACATCGAAACCAGAATTAGCCCAAGACTCCAATTTTGCACTTAACTCTTTTCTCTTCCTGTCTTTCTCTCTTCTTATTTCAAGAATATTCTTTGCTTTAAGCAATTTTGCTTCTAATTCTGCAATTCGAGCTTCTTGTTTTTCGATTGGCTCATTTTCATCGGGCTCGTCCTCTTGTTTTACTTTTACATCAGGCTGTGATTGTGAAAGTTTTGCAAGTTCAGCCTTTGCCTTTTCTACTTCTTCTTCTCTGCGCTTTACATCTTCCAATTTTTTTCTTAAGTATTCTTCTCTTTTATTAAGTTGTTCCATTTTTTTCGTTGCTTCTTCTTCTTTTCTTCGTAAAGCATTCTCTCTATTCTTAAGTTCTTCTTCTTTTGCTTTGAAATCGTCTTGGACCTTCTTTGTGTCCTCATCCTTCTTTTTAAAAAATGCTTGTAACATCAGGCATCACTAATCCAAGATTTCAGGCTGTCATTGCATTATCGATATTTCTACTTTACGACAACCTCAATTTTGCCTACCTATTAATCACCCTTTTTGTTTACTTTTGATAAGGGCTGAGAAACAAAGATTGTTAAAAGTTTATGATAACAATATAATCAATATAATTTATGATATATTATGCAAAGATAAATGTTCAGAAATGAATTAGTGGCAAAATTACAAATTGAAGCAGGCTTTTTATTATTTGAAATTTAGCGCGGTATAATCTGAAAAAACATTTGAAAAAAATAATAAATGAACGATGAGATAACATTATAGCGGTGAGTAAGTTTGCTTTATGCTTTTTGGAAAAAAAAGAGGTATTTGGAGGAGCAGGCGAAATCAAAAGAAAGCAAATTTGATATTGATGCCTTTCTTGAAGAGAGGATTGTGAATTTTTCAACTTGGAAAGACGAAGATAAGGCAAACATCGCATATCTTGTGAATTATTATGGAGAAGAATCTGATAATGTGCGCGTGATGTTAGAGTACGCCACACATAAGGATGCAAAAGAAAAGTTTTCATCTTTATCAAAAGCCTTGCGTGCCGGAAAGAGTGGTTGGAATGAATTGAGATGGTTTTACGAAGAAGATAAGAAAAGGCAAATTGAAAAAAGAGGATGTTATTGTTCTAAACCAGCGAATTGGCCTGAGATAAAGATTAATGCAGATTCCAAAAACATAGGATTTGAGATAGTAATTCTCGCAACTAAACTAAAGAAAGAGGGGATAAAAATTCGAGGTGTTGCACTAGATGCAATAGAGACACCATTAGGCGGAGTGAGCATCCCGATACTTACCGAATATAATGGTGAGAAGGTGCCTGTTTTTCTAAGTATCTCACCTTATCAAGGCTTGGGGATGGGTATAGTGCGCACGGTGCTTGCGATACGCAGTTTAAAAGAGTACGAAAATGCCCGAGTAGTTCTCTATTCTGCATATCCAATACCTCCGAAAGCAATGTATATACTTGAAAATACACCAGGCGCGTTGTTTGAAAGTTATATAGCAAGGAGGTTAGCAAAAATAGAAGTGAATGAAAATGTACATAAAGAAGTGAAAAAGATAGTCTTAGAAGGGGTAAAGAGATATTTTGAAAGGTATATTGAAGAATTCAGCAAAGATGAGATAGATGCACTTGATAAATTAGTATGTGAGATAAGGAGAACTGAAAGTGGCTTGGTATTGAATTTAGATACTACCATAGAAGCAGTAGGTAGTTATTTAGGCGAGTTGATAAGAGAGAAATTAAGAGAGAAATTGAGATTGGCTTGGAAATTAAAAGAGAATTCGGATGAAAAATCCTCAGATGAGAATTCGATTTCAAGTTATTATCTTCTCTGCGAAGATGGGAAAAGAGTTGACCCTATGCAGATTTCAAAAGAAAGATTTGGAGGTTGGCTTGGGAGATTCAAGGAGATAAAATTTGGAGAGAATTGAAGATATAGAAGATATAAACCCCAGAAATGAAGAAAAGAATGAAGAAAGAAAACTGGGAGGAAAAAAGCAAAATTAAAAAAGTTGAAATTAAAAAAGACAAAAAAAATGTGAAATTATAGTTTCTTAAGTGTAATTCTTGCGTCGAGTGCCACGGCGCCTTTTTCGAGCGCAACAAGTGGGTTGATATCAAGTTCTGCAATGTCTCTGAGAGCATCTACGAGAACTGATACTTTTTGTATGACGTCTGCGACTGCGTCTATGTCTTTAGGTTTCTGTCCTCTGACACCTGCAAGCAACGGGTATGTCTTTATTTCCTTAACCATTTGTTCGGCTTCAGGCTTGGATATCGGTGAGATTCTGAATGTAACGTCTTTTAAGACTTCGACGTAAATACCGCCCAAGCCAAACATTATAGTAGGACCAAAGGCAGGGTCTTGTGTTGAGCCCACGATAGTTTCCACGCCTTTTTCAGCGAGCATTTCTACGACTAGCATTCCTCGAATATTTGCATTAGGAACTTTTTCTTTTGCATTCTTCATTATTTCATTGAATGCCTTTTCGAGTTCTGCATCGTTCTTTATATTTACCTTGACGCCCCCCACATCTGATTTATGTATGATGTGCTCCGAAACTACTTTCAAGACAACTGGGTAACCTATTTCTTTTGCTGCCTTTTTACATTCTGAGAGGTCCTTTGCTAGTTTTGATTTAAGCATCTTAATCCCGAATGCTTTTAGTATGTCAGATGCCTCATGTTCAAGCAACTGAACGCGTCCTTCTTTGCGCACATTCGATATTATCTTGTTTGCTTCTTCGACTGCTTTTGAGTCTGCTTTGATATCGAACTTGAGTTTGCCGAGTTGCTCGCGTATTTTCTTCCACTTTATAACAGCAGCCAAGGCACTTGCTGCATCGTCTGGAGAGCCATAAGCAGGTATGCCAGCGTCGAGAAGTTTAGTAAGTCCACGCATGGACCTTTGACCGCCAATGTAGCATGCAGCAACGGGCTTGATACCTTTTGCTTTCTTGTATTCTTCGACAATGTAGTCAGCAAGTAGTTCAGGCGATGTTGTGGTAGTTTCGCAATATAGGATAAGGAGAGAATCTATTGCCTCTTCAGCAAGACCCACTGCAAGGGCATCTCTGTAACCTTTTTCGCCGCCTTGACCTGTGATATCTATTGGGTTTTTAGTAGAGCCGAATGAAGGCATGAATTTTCTGAATAGTTTCTCTGTAAGTTCAGGGTTATCGAGTAGTTTAACATCGTATTTTTCGCAGGCGTCGGTTGCCATGACACCTATGCCTCCACCATTAGTTATAATGACACAATTTTCACCTTTTGGAAGAGGCTGAGTAGATAGAGCAGCAGCCATTCTAAAAGCATCGTCAGCATCCATGGCGCGCAAGATTCCTCCTTGCATGAATACCGCGTCGAAAATCTTGTCAGAGCCTGATAGTGAACCTGTATGTGAAGCAGCAGCTTTGGCACCTCTTGCGGACCTGCCTGCTTTGATAACAATTATGGGTTTTTTCTGAGATACCCTCTGAGCAACTCTAAGGAATTCGCGACCTTTCTTAGAGCCTTCCATGTATATCAGGATTACATTTGTATTTGGGTCGTTTTCGTAATATTCGAGACAGTCAACGTCGTCGATATCTGCTTTGTTACCTATGGATAGGAGCGAGGAAAGGCCAATTCGGTCGGTTATAGCCTTACCCATCAAAGCAATCCCAAGAGCGCCTGATTGTGTAACGAGCGCGACTTTTCCGGGTAGAACTTCAGCAGGTCCAAAAGTAGCGTTCAAGGATGCTGAGGCGCTGTATATTCCGAATATGTTAGGACCTAGAATGCGCATTCCATATTTTCTTGCAATCTCAACAAGTTGTCTTTCACCTTCTATATTTCCAACTTCGGCAAAACCAGAAGTTATGACAATTAGCACTTTCATACCCTTTTTCCCACAATCTTCGACTGCAGATGCGGCAATGTCTGCATTAACAACGATAATACCCATGTCGCACTGTGAAGGGATATCAACTGCATTTTTATATACAGTGAGTTTTCTTCCTCCGAATTCCATTACTCCGCCTTTTGGATTTACCGGAAATACTTCGCCTTTGTATCCACCCTCAATGATATTCTTCGTAATTGCATAGCCTATTCTTCCTGGTGTTGCAGAAGCCCCGATTACCGCAATGCCAACTGGATTGAACATTGCGCTTATGTTGTTTTTCAATTCGGTTTTTTGCATTTCAAACCACCTTGACTGGCTAAACGATTAGGAAAAGTATAAGCTTTGCCGTATATAAAATCGATAATTTAAAATATCCTGCATGGAGTACGTTGTGCCCAAACCCAAAAAAGAAGGTTGGCTTGGTTTTTTGGGGTTTTTTCTTTTGGTTTTTTTCTCTTTTGTTCTAATAAGATAATTCTTAGAAAATAACAATGCTAAGAGATATAATAAGCATACCTAAGACAATTCCCGTAATCGTCGTATGTTCTTTTCCGTATTTGTGTGCTAGAGGGAGGAGTTCGTCGAGAGAAATGTAAACCATGATTCCGGCAACAAATGCAAAAGTGCATGCAAGCAATTGTTCTGTGATTATTGGTAAAAGAATGCCCAAGCCTATAAGCGCACCTATAGGTTCAGTAAGCCCTGATAGAGAAGAATAAAATAGAGATTTCTTTCTGCTTTTTGTAGCATAATATATGGGAACAGAGACCGAGATACCTTCGGGGATGTTATGGAGAGCAACTGCAAAAGCAATACCAATTCCAAGTTGGACATTTGAAAGGGTAGCAAATAAAGTTGCAAGACCTTCTGGGAAGTTATGAATACTAATACCTATTGCAAGAAGAATGGAGGTACGTAAAAGAATGGGCTCTTTACCTTTTCTCATATCTGATGCTTCTCTGAATTCATGCGGGTTTTTATATGCAGGGATTGCGAAGTCTATGATGGCGATGAGTGCTATACCAAGAAAAAAGGAGAGTAGTGCAAGATTCTCACCTGCAATTGATATTCCTTGAGGTAAAAGTTCGAGGAAAGATATGTAGAGCATAATGCCACAAGAGAAACCAAGAGTAAGTGAAAGGAAGTTAGGTAGTGGTTGTTTTATAGCATAAACGATTAGGCATCCTATAGAGGTAGTTAACCCTGCAAGTAGGGAAAGAAGTAATGCAAGAAGTATGTTGCTTGTATCCATGGTATTCGATTGAGAAAGTAGGAATATAACATTTGATTGCGAAATAATTTGGAATTTTTGCAATTGTTAAAAAAACCAAAAAGTAGATGGATGTAAAAAGAAGTGTGGTTGGTTGTATGTGCGATACTGGAAAGTTGATGAAGATAATGCTTGAACTTATGGAAGCAAGAAAAGGGGAAAGAGATAATTTTATGAACATAGCAAGCAAACTTATCCTTCCCTACTCGCAAGATTGGTTTGAGAGTGTATTTGGAGACGAACTTGGGAAAATGCTTGGACATGAATATAACGCATTGCTTCAGGAAATGGAAAAAGAGTTGCCAGATTTTTTCGGACGGGTTCTTGACCGTGGGTTAACAGAAGTGCAGATAAAGTGTATATGTAGTATAGAAGACAAAGATGCAACAGAACTTCAGCGTATTGCGATGATGAGCATGCAAAAACCCGTGAAATTATATACGGTAAGGTTTGTTAATCCTGGCAGTTTGATGGGTATATCGCTCTGGTCTTTTGTGTACCATGAAGGCGAGTTCAGATTCGTTGGAAAGATGAATGCACTTCAATGAGTTTTTATTAGTTTTTAATAGATATCATCGAACTTTCTTTTTCTTTGGGTGGAGATTTTCTTTATAATTGTTTTTTAGTCTATTTTGGCGAGTATCTGCAAGTAGTATGAGGAGAAGACCACATGCACAGCCTGCTGTGAGTAGAATAAGAGCGTTCATGTCAGTTTCTTGAGGAATAACTCCAAGCCCGCCATCTCCGTCGTCATCAGGTGAGGCTTGGGCACCAACATGGTTTACGATTAACATTTCTGCAATGCTGTATGCAACCTCAGATTCTGAGTACATTGGGTATGCCTTTGCAGGGGGTGTTGAGAAACTACCTAATATTTTTGGAATGATTTTATATCTGATTTTCAAGGTCTTTCCGCATTCTATTTTAGGTAGGAAAAAGACAATCTTGTCTCCTTTTTGAGTATATGTGAGAGAGTTTAATTGGTTGTCCAGTGTATTGATAGATAAGGTATCGATAGAGCATCCTGGGGGAAGTGTATCTTCGATTGCAAGGTAATACTTTGTGTACTTAGATAAAATATGAATTGTAACTTCGATTGGTTGGTAATCTTTTGGGAATATAGTAGAATATTCACGCAACAACCTGAAATCCTCTTTGCTTGCAGTAAGAGTTAGTGAGTTAGAAACCGCGTAGACAAATCCATCGTTAAGTAGGTAAGCACGCGACCATCTATCAAAGAATATATCGTTGGCTTTTAGTTTGTAACTTTTTGAGAATTTACCTGAAACTGTCCATTCTAACATACTTCCGGTTCTTTTTGCATCACCGATATCGTGCGCATCCAAGCCTGGAGGAATTGTATCTACAAGAGTGGAAGTGCCATTTGCAAAACCTGATATCGTAACTGTAATTTTTTCGCCTATAGAAAGTAACTGTTCAGAAACACTTTTAGTTATGGCTTTCATTGGGATTGCGTTTCCAGTTAAGTTAATATCTGCAGAGTAGCCCTTTCTAATAACTCCTGACTCTCTTTCGCCTGCATCGCATCTGTAGGTTAGTGTGAAAGTAAGTTTGTTGCTTGTTGATACAAGCGTATATGTGAAGATAGTAGGTCCATCGTTAAGGTCAGATTTGGATATTTGCCTTGATAGAATCGTGGTGTCCGAGTCTTCATCTATGAATATATCCAAGCCTGCAACATCTACAATTATCGAGTTTTGAGGGTCTGCGACGATTTGGAATTCGTATGGCACACCTGCAACTGCGTTTACATTTTGTGGATATATGCATGAAACATCTGTTCTTAGGTATTGGATAGTTGTTAATTCGAAGAACAAATCTCCTTTACCTAATTTTCTTATGGATACCAAGCCACCATTTTCTCCAAGATATGGTGTGAGATCAAGTGCATCGAATGCGCTTTTAAATTCATTTATATTCTCTTTTGTTACCAACATCTCTTTTATCTTGATGTTGCCGACGAATACAGATACGAGCATGTCTATAGGTTCTGCGATTTTGACAACTTCGTTAATTGCGAGCATGCAAGCAATAGTATCAGAGGTAGTTCCCCAGCCTCCATATCTTCTACCTTTAGCAAGCCATTCAAGTGCACCTCTTACTTCTGTCTTTTTACCTGCTTTTGCAAGTAGTAGCGTAGCCCAGCCTGTGGTTTCATCTGCACCACCTAAAGATGACCCTTGAGCCCAATGTCCGGCTGACATATGAGATATCAGCCAGTTTACCTGTTGTGTAATTGGTTCGTGTAATCTCTCTTTAGCCAAGCCGTAGAATGCAACAGAATAAGGTTCTTTGAAACTGCCTGAAGACCATTTAGATGCCAGATATGCTGTTGTTGGTGCAAGGCTTGAGATGCTCGCGTTTGATTGCACAAGTGCATAATAAACAAATGATGTTAGAGCGATTCTGTCGTTATTAAACCAGTTTGTTCCCTGCCAAGAACCATCAGAAGAACGTTGAGAAATAAGATACGATTGTGCACTTTGAATTACATTAGAATCGATAAAGAAACCGACTTCCCGAGCCTTTGCCAAGCCGAAGAGGACATAGGCAGTCATCCAAACATCTGAAGTATCTGCGCTCCACCAACCCCAACCATTGTCTCCATGTTGCATTGAATATAATCTTCCTATGCCAGATGTTATGTATTCGATTAGTGTCTTCCTTGTATAGTAGTCAAGTTTACCGAGCATTGAGTAATATTCCCATAGTAATATATCAGGAAGAAGTTTTGACATTGTCTGTTCAGTGCATCCGTATGGATAGCCCATTAGGGAAGATGCACCTTCGAGAAGCAAGCCTTCGAACCCTGCTGCTAATCTGAGCACCGTTTTTTCTGACCCCTCAATATGTTCGTTGTAGTAGGATACATCTAGAAATTCGTTTTCATCCACTATACCAGATTCGTGAGATGTTTTTAGCGCCCCATTTGGTCTTATCTTGTAAGTCTTCTTTACTGCATCTCTTACATCAACAAAATCGGATGCTATGATCGTCATATTTCTTTCGCCGCATTTTTTGATTATCACTTCGAATGTTACCTCATCAACCGACCATGCGGTCATTGGAATTGTTTTTAATTCAGGTCCTCGAACAAGCAACCAATCGTCTGCATACACGCCTACTGTAACATTCGCTGATTTTTCTCTAAGATTGTATATTCTAACCTTCATGTTAACTTCGTCATCTTGTGTAAGAACATCGGGCAGGCTTGGTTCTATATAGAATTCTTTTGCAGAGTTTATTTCAATGAAATTCGTTACTCCGATGCAATTTTCCATTATGGATATGCCCGAGATTCTCCATTTGCATATATTATCAGGTAGTCTTACTTCGATTGTAACCGAATTCTCTCCAGGCATAAATGCAAGCCAGAATGCCTGGTCTGTAAACCATTCTCTAAGTTTTGTCTTTTCAAGTTCGCTTCTTAAGTTCTCTTTTGTAAATTGAGGCGCCAAGCCACCTGCATATGTCATATCTTCTACTACCCAATTAGTTGTGTTGTAAATAGGCATTTGTTCGATTTTTTCCGAATGCTCAGGCCAGTATCTTACTGTTGTATTCTCCAATTGTTCAAAATTAACCTTTTTTACATTCCAGTTAGTAACCAATCTATGATATCTTGCATGGGGATATCTAAAATTCTCGAAGAAATCTTTTGCTTGTATGTTTCTTTGATAGTAGTATGAGTAGT